>Ga0228535_1000247_pt1 | contig 176989 bp, 174 predicted proteins | sample SJ1metagenome_FD_168457 | JGI IMG/M metagenome (GOLD analysis project Ga0228535, IMG submission 168457) | Enriched culture of PCE-dechlorinating microbial communities from Ithaca, New York, USA - SJ1 | ecosystem: Engineered > Modeled > Simulated communities (microbial... > Unclassified... | reverse complement strand
TACGGATACGGTTGGCGGAAACACCGCTGGTATCCAGGCAGGTGCGGTTGTAGCCGGCAGCACGCAGCCTTAACCCGAACCTGGTTTTGAATACCAGGTACCAGGTCAAAATGGTAGCCAACACTGTGATGTAAATGATGAGGTTTTGCCCACTTAAGATCCTGCCCAGGATGGGAATATCCGCAATCAGGGGTATGTGCAGCCTGGGGATGGGTACGATGTCCGGGTTGGCAAACGCTCCCTTCACTTTGAAGATCTGGCGCAGCAGGTAAGTGGTAATGCCCAGGGAGAAAAGGTTCAACCCGATGCCGGTTACAAACTCATCTACCTTTAAAACTACCGAAAACAGGATGAATATGAGCGCCATAAGCAAGGCGCCCAGGATGGCAAACAGGATGCCTAGTGGCCAGGACTGGAAGTAATAGGAGCCGAGCACTGCAAAGAAAGCGCCGCTCAACATCATGCCTTCCATAGCTATGTTAAAGATACCGGCATAATACGTGAGAGAACCGCCTAGCGCCGCCAGCAGGATGGGGGTGCAGGAGGCGATCATGCCGTTGATCAGCCCGATGAAGACATTCATGTTGACCTCTCTTTCATTTTTTTCCTGGCAGCGAGCTTTCCGGCCAGGATCTCGAATGAACCCCGCCCGGCGACCACAATCAGCACGATCACTGCCTGCAGCACGGTGATTAACTCACTCGGGACTGCGGTGATCAACTCCATTCCCAGCGAGCCGGTTTGTAATATGCCGAAGAAGACCCCGTACAGCAGGGTGGCGATGATGCCGTTATTGGCTACCATGGCCACCATAATGCCGTCCCAGGCATAATTGGCACCCAGCCCCTTGATGAACCGGTGTGGCCCCGACATGATGATCAGACCGCCAGCCAGCCCGGCCAGCGCCCCGGTGAGCAGCATGACCAGGTAGTAGTTCTTATCGACTTTTACCCCTCCCAGGCGGGCGAACAGGCTGTTCTGGCCGGAGATGCGCCACTCGTACCCGGAGGTGGTGCGGTTGAAGATAAACCAGGCAACGATGAACGCCAGGAACATCACGATTACGTTGGTGTTGAAATCACCTATTTCAGGCATCCAGCCGTTCCTGCTAATGAGAGGTGTTTGCGGGTGTAAAGCGCCTTTTTCAAACAGCGGGTGGGTAATAGCCCAGTAGGTGAAGTAATCGGCCACAAAGTTCAACATGAGGGTGGTGATGAACTCGCTCATATTGAAGAGCCCTTTCAGCAGCGCAGCAATACCAGACCACAAAGCACCGCCCAGGATAGCTGCGCAGATCAGCAGCGGGATCATTAATACGGGCGGAAGGTCAATATACAACCCGCATATTGTGGTCAATAATGCGCCCATCACCAGCTGCCCGGGCTGCCCCAGGTTTACAGGGCCGGAGGCAAAAGCGATGGAGGCTGAAAGTCCGGTCAGGATGAGGGGTACAGAGTTGCGCAGGGTGATGGCGAGGGAATACCCGTTCCCCAGGGAATAATCAAACAAAGCGCCATACGTTTCCAGCGGGTTATATCCCTGGACCAGCATGGTTACTGCGCCGAGCAGCATGGCAATTAAGACACCTGCAACATTAATCAGGATTTTACGCTTCATGGGATTTTCCCTCGAGCATCAGGTATCCAACTTCGGTTATGCTGGTATCTTCCGTCTTCAGGTCAGCGACGATCCGGCCGCGGTGCAGTACCAGGATGCGGTCTGTAAGCCGGAAAAGCTCTCCCAGGTCTGCCGAGAGCAGCAGGATGGCATGGTCTTCATCCCGCATTGCCAGGATTTGCTGGTGGACAAACTCGATCGAACCGACATCCAGCCCGCGGGTCGGCTGGTCCAGCAGCAGGAAGGGTGCGTTTAGGAACAGCTCCCTGCCCAGGATCACCTTTTGCTGGTTTCCGCCCGAGAGAGAGCGGAACGGTGCATCGCTCGAATCCATCTGGACAGCCAGCTTCTCGCGCACCTCCTGGGTAAAAACGCCTGCTTCTTTGTAGTTGATCACCCCGCCATTCCAGCTGGTAAAGCGCCTGTTCAGGCGGTGGTGGGTCATGATCACATTTTCCTTGATGCTGGCAGTGATGCAGGCGCCCATATTGGTGCGGTCTTGCGAGACGAACGAGATCTTCTTCCGCCGGTCAAGGATGGAAGCCTTGACCAGGTCCTGGTTGTGGACCTGGACCTTGCCGCTGGCTGAGTGCAGCAGCCCCATAATCACATTCACCAGCTCAAGCTGACCGTTGCCTTCCACACCAGCCACGCCCACGATCTCGCCTGCCCGTACTGAAAAACTGACATCCGTCAGGCGCGGGTGCTTGTTGGCATCGCGATAATTAAGGTCCTTTATCTCAAATACCGTTCCCCCCGGTTCTTTGGGCTGCTTGATGGACTCGAAGAACACTTCGCGCCCAACCATCATCTGGGCCAGGGAGGTCTTGGTGGCTTCAGAGGTATTGATCGTGCCTACCTTCTTCCCTTTGCGCAAGACGGTAATCCGGTCGCTCAGTTCGATCACCTCTTCCAAATGGTGTGAGATGAACACGATGGTGTGACCGTTGTCGCGCAGTCGGCGCAGTTCATCGAAAAGCTGGGGGATCTCCTGCGGGGTCAGGACTGAGGTCGGTTCGTCCAGGATCAGGAAGGACACGTTCCGGTACAGCAGCTTGAGGATCTCGACCTTCTGGCGGGCTGCCACAGACAGGTCGCTTACCCTGGCGCCAGGGTTCAGGTTGAACTGGAATTCCTCAATCCGCCGCTTTACCTCATCCCGTGCTTTATTTTCATCCAGACGGTCGAACAGCTTGACCGGCTCAAGCCCCAGCACCACGTTTTCCCAGATGGTATATTCAGGGATGAGCAGGATCTCCTGGTGGACCATCCCAATTCCATTAGCAATTGCCACCCCGGAATTACTGATGTGGACCGGTTTACTCCTCAGCAGGATCTCCCCTGAATCGTATGGCTGCATTCCGTACAGGATTTTCATCAAGGTGGATTTTCCCGCGCCGTTTTCTCCAACCACTGCGTGAATTTCCCCTTCCGAAAAGTCGGCGCTGACGTTGTCGAGCGCAACCACGTTCGGGGGAAACACCTTGACGATGTTGTTCATGGCAATAAAATTTCCCACCAGTCAGATCCTTTCTGGCATATTCGGTTTGGCCAACCATCAGGCATATTCGTTTCTTGTGAGCACTTCTGCCCGCCTGGATGCTGGTCAGCCGCGAAATTCGATCTATACCTTTAAAAAAACACTGCAACCCTGGGATGCTGGCTCCAGCATCCCAGGGTTTGTTGTTCTATATGTCGATCCGGGTTAATTTACGGGACAAAAATCTCAACGGTTAAAGAACCGTCAATGATCTGGGCGCGGGCTTCATCTACTTTGTCCACGATCGCCTGCGGCAAAACATCCCCATTGCCTTCAAAAACCACATCTACTGCACCGGTAGACAGGCCGTAATTGAGGATTTGACCCGGTTTGTAGGTGCCATCGTCGATGGTCTTGTAGACATTCAGGATAGCCATACCGATATCTTTGATGTCTGATGCCACAACATGCCCGGGAACCAGGTCATTCTGGTTGGTATCAACACCGATCGAGTACAGACCGCGTTCGCCCGAAGCCTGCAGCACACCCATGCCGGCTGCTGCTGCGATCTGGAAGACGATATCAGCGCCCATATCATACAGCTGCAAGGTGGCGGTTTTCGCCTTGGCGGTATCTTCCCAGTCTCCCAGGTATTTCCGTTCGACCACGATCTCAGGATCGATCGATTTAGCGCCGTTTTCGTAGGCGAAGATGAAGGCATTGATGACGGGATCAACATCACCGCCGACTGCACCAATGACCTTGTCTGCGTTTACGTTCGGGATGGAGGTGTCCAGGGTCAGCATGCCAGCGACGATGCCTGCCAGGTAAGCGCTTTCCTCCTCAATGAAATCCACTGAGGTGATCGTTTTGCCTTCATTCTCCACCACGGTATCCAGGTTGACAAAAATCTTGTCGGGGTACTTGTCTGCATACTCCCTCAAGATATCTTCGAAGCCGTAGGAAATGACGAAGATAATATCGGCATACCCCACGGCTGCTTCCAGTGAGGGTTCATACTGGCCTGCATCAAAGCCGCATTCGATCGTGCGTGTTTCAAGCCCGTAGTCCTTAGCCAGTGTGTCCATTCCCTTTTGGCCGGAATCATAAAATGCGTTGTCTCCCAGGGAGCCGTTGATCAGGTACACTGCCCGCTTGGTTTCCGACTCGGCTGCCTTGGGGGAGCAGGCCGTCAGGACGAGCACCAGGATGGTTGCCAGGGTAATGACAAATAACAATCGTTGCTTTTTCATTTCTTTTTCTCCTAAAGATTTTTATATATTTGGGCTTGCAACAAGGCGAATCTGCTAAATACACCTCCTCTTTGTTATCCCGATGGAGATTGGTGCAATGTTGTGTACATATAGAATTTTAGTCCGCTATTGAAATTATGCAAATAGGCGGCAGCAGAAGCAGCATAATACATTAAGAGATTACTGCGATGGTGGCAATGATAAGCAACAGTGTTTACTCCCCCCAACCCTGAATGGGTTGATGTGGCAACCTACTTCGGTTAATGCAAGGTGACATCCACAAGAGCAGATTAATTTCAGGCTGGGGTTACTCTGCCTGGATGCTGACTCCTCAATCTATCAGTTGGAGGTGAAAGCGCTTCTGATTATTCTCAAACCGGATCTCCATCGGCGACGGCTCTGCGCTGATGCCGGTCCTGGGGTACCATTCCCGGCCTTGCTGTACGACGATCAGCAGCCCGTTTTCATCCCCTACGGCAGTGAAGGTGTCGGTTTCTCCCCGGTACGGTTGCAGACCGGCTGCCCGGCGCAGCAGATCAACTGTTCCGGGTACATCTGGAACCGGCATGCCGATCTCGCTAACTGAAAGAATATGATCTGCCGAGAACCCGGTAGCCTGCGCAGGCGGCAGCATGTCGCGGGCGATCAACTCGCCGATATTGCCAGCCGGATCGATGAAGTACATACCCAGGGCGTTCCAGTTGGAAAAATCGAATTCCACCTGGCCTTCTTTGCCACGTATCAGGGCTGTCCGTTCCGCCAGCCAGGTTTTAGCTTCCTGAAAGAGGTTGGGGGGAATATTGAAGGCAAAGTGATGCTTTGGCAGCGTGCCGTTATTTGCTGTGCTAAAAGCCAGGCGGGTGAAGCCAGCCTGGAGGGTGAAGGATTGGCTATCGCTTACCACAAGCTTCAGGCCTAAGACATTGGTATAGAACTCCCGCATGGAGTCGATATTCGTAGATGGCAGGGTAAGAGAATGGATTTTCATGTTGCGATTATATCAAATTGGAGTACAATGCCCCATTAATTATGCGAACACCGAGGGATGCTGGATGCAAGTTGTCATAGTGTACAACCGCGACCTGGTTCCAGAATATGGGGACCAGCTGGACCTCGTCGCCATCCAGGATACCGAGCATACTGCCGCATCTATAAATGCTGCACTTCAAGAGCTGGGCCACTCCGTTCACCTGATCCCGGTCAGCGAATCGCTGGAGGAATTGCAGTTCAAGCTGTCACCGTTTTCACCACCCTGTACGTTTGTTTTCCATAACTGCGACGGATTCCAGGGCAGGTCGATGGGCGGGGCAGACCTGGTGGAAGCGATTGAGCGCCTGGGGTTTGCCCATACCGGCTCCACAGCTGCTGCGATTCGCAACACCACCGATAAGGGGATCACCAAACAGCTGTTGCAGCAAGCCGGCATCCCCACGCCAGTCTTCCAGATTTGCCGGGATCAGGGTGCGGAGATTTCGGTTCCCTTTCCCGTTATCGTTAAGCCGGTGGCTGAAGATGCCAGCCTGGGGATTACCCTGGGTTCTGTGGCCCGCACCCCCGATGCCGTTCCCGCGCTGGTGCAGCACATCCTGGATACGTACCACCAACCCGCCCTGGTGGAGGAATTCATTGTCGGCAGGGAGTTGATCTGCGCCTTGCTTGGAAATGGACCGGACACCCGTCTGCTGCCCATCTCAGAGATCGATTACAGCCCAGTCAAAGACCCACTCGAACAGCTGCTGACATATGAATCCAAATGGGTCGAGGGCACCCTGTATTTTGACCAGGTTATCTCACACTGCCCGGCTGCGTTAACCGCTGATGAACAGACGGCGATTGAAAGTGCCGTCATACAGGCATTTAATGTGCTCGGTATGCGCGATTTTTGCCGGATTGATTTGCGCTTAAAAAGTGGTATACCATATATACTGGATGTGAATGACCTGCCCGACCTTGCGCCAGCCTCCGGGTTTGCTCGCACCGCCGCGACAGCCGGTTATACATATCCCGCTATTCTAGATACGATACTGAATATCGCGTTAACCAGGGAAGGTTGGCATGGAGCCAGAGATTGAGATACATATTCCATCCGTTTTGGATGGGCAAGACATTGTAAGAGTTGCGGGGAGTACTCCGCTTTTTACCGCAGAAGAAGTGGGGACAGTCAAAGAGATCTGGCAGGAATATATTCAGCAGGATGACGAAGAAGATCCATATTTATTCTTAGCAGCATACCATGAAGGGCAGCTGGTTGGTTTTACCTGTTTTGGTCACCGCTCACTGACCCAAAGCACTTACCTGCTGTACTGGATTGCTGTGGAAAACTCGCTGAGGAATATGGGCATCGGGAGGAAGCTCCTGAATGACACCGAGCAAATTGTAAAACGAATGGGTGGCACCCAAATCGTGATCGAGACCTCGGATGAGCCGACTTACGAACCGACCCGGAAATTTTACACCCGCCTGGGGTACACTGAAGCTGGAGCGATCCCGGATTTCTACAAGGCAGGCGAGGGCCTGGTGATCTACTTTAAAGACCTGAACGGGTCGAACATAAAGAATTTATCCGCCCCTTGACACAGCTTAGTTATTATCATAAAATCATTTCTATAATTATCGAAATGTTATAGAAGGATTTTTGATATGGATTCTGAGATTCAATTTAACGAATTACTGCAGTTCTTCAAGGCGATGGCAGACGGCAACCGCCTGAAAATTGTTGGCTTGCTTTCACAAAAACCGCACACGGTTGAACAGCTCTCGGCTTTGCTCGGCCTGGGTATGTCCACCATTTCGCATCACCTTTCTAACCTGGCAAAAGCCGGCCTGGTGGAAGCCCGCACAGATGGGCATTACTACCTGTATTCACTGCGCCAAGACACGCTGCAGGAAATGTCACAGCGGCTGTTGAAACAGGACACCCTGCCCAAACTTGCCGTAGCAGTGGACGAACAGGCGTACGACCGTAAGGTGCTGAAGACTTTTACGGATGAGGAGGGCAGGATCATCGCTTTTCCTTCCCAGTTGAAGAAATACCAGGTTTTGCTGCGCTATGTCGTTAAGGCCTTTGAACCGGGGATCCATTACCCCGAAAAACAGGTCAATGAGATCCTTTCCCGCTTCCACGATGACACTGCGGACCTGCGGCGCGGGCTGGTGGAATTCAAACTGATGGCACGCGAGGGCGGCGGGGGCGCTTACTGGCGGCTGGAGGACTGACCCGGGCTGGTGCGGCATCCAGCTGCACCAGTTTTTTATTAACCTTGTTAAACCAGTAGACTCCAACCCGTGAAATTTGGTATATTTATAGCTACTTTATCGGAATTTTATTACTGGTAGAAAAAGTGAAAAAACGTCCAGATTTGGGAAAACCCATCCCTTCCTCTGAAATTACCCCAAAAGATGTATATCTGAGCCGGCGCCAGTTCATGAAAGCAGCCGGCATAGCGGCTGCAGGCGCATTGCTGGCAGCCTGCACCCCGCAGGAAACCCCCGAACCCCTGCCTGTTGAAACAGATACCCCGCCTGCGTCACAATACAGTGACGAGCTGATGGATCCTGCCACTTCGTTTGACGCCATTACCAACTATAACAATTACTATGAATTCACGGTAGATAAAGAAAGGGTGGCCAGGCTGGCAAAAAATTTCACTACCACCCCCTGGCAGGTGGAAGTCGGCGGGCTGGTGAACAAGCCCCGCACCTTCAACCTGGAAGATATCCTGGCTTTAGGCGCAGAAGAGGAGCGGGTCTACCGCATGCGCTGTGTCGAAGGCTGGTCAATGGTCATCCCCTGGCTGGGATTCCCGCTGTCTGCCTTACTGAATGCCGTTGAACCCTTCGGCAGCGCCAAATATGTCGGCTTTGAAACCGTTATGCGCCCCGAAGAGATGCCGGGATTGAAGGACTACTACCCCTGGCCTTATGTAGAAGGGCTGCGCCTGGATGAAGCCATGCACGATCTGACGATCCTGTCCACCGGGCTGTACGGCGAACGCCTGCTGCCCCAGAACGGCGCACCGCTGCGCCTGGTGGTGCCCTGGAAATACGGATTCAAGTCGATTAAATCCATCATCAAAATCGACCTGCTGGAGGAGCAGCCGCCGACTTTTTGGAATATGCTTGCGCCGAATGAATACGGTTTCTATTCCAACGTGAACCCGAAGCACGCCCATCCGCGCTGGTCACAGGCTACCGAAAGGCGCATCGGCGAGAACATGCGCCGCCCAACCCTGATGTTTAACGGCTACGAGGAGCAGGTCGCATCGCTTTACAGCGATATGGACCTGGATATTTATTTTTAAATGAAAATAACACACGTATTAGCAAAAACCGCGAACCTGCTCATCTGGCTGCCGGCCCTGGTAATCCTGGTCCTGTTCCTGGCTGACGGGTTATCTTTCAACCCCATCAGCACCGCTTTGCACTGGATGGGGCGCTTCGCTGCCGGTTTCTTCGTGCTCAGCCTGGCAGTCACCCCCCTGGTTACCCTCACGGGCGTATCAAGCCTGGCTGTATTGCGGCGCCCGTTGGGTCTGGCGGCATTTTATTATGCAGGGCTTCACTTCCTGATCTACCTTGCCCTCGACCTGAATTTCAACATGGCCATGTTCTGGCGCTTGTTCACCAGACAGCCTTACATCTGGCTGGGGGCAGGCGCATTATTGATCCTGCTTGTGCTGGGATTTACCGCCCTGAAACCGGTCATGCGAAAAATGGGAAAACGCTGGAAGGTCCTGCAGCGCCTGGCATATATCGGCATTTTCCTGGCTCTGATCCATTATGCCATGGCGCGCAAAGGCAACCTGTTTACCCTGCAGGGTGACATCACCGTGCCGCTCAGCATGCTGGTGATCACGCTGGTGCTCCTGGCGCTCAGGCTGCCTTTCATCCGCAAGGGTATCCTGCGGCTGCGTAAGGTTAGCAGATAACTTTAGTCTTAAACATTTCTTCCAATTTTTGAAAACTTACCCGGGCGGTCATGTCGAGAGTCAGCGGGGTGATGGCTACCATGCGGTCGCGCTTCACGGTGTAGATATCTGAATCTTTGCTGAGCATTTCAAACTGGTTCAGCGGCTGTCCCGATATGACAGCCGGCTCCTCCCAGCTTCCCTGCCGTTCCAGTATCGGCAGGTAATAGCGGTGCTGTCCCAGGCGGGTGATGCGCCAGGGTGTTTCAGGGGTGGCATCGTGCGGAACATCCAGCTTGAACAGGTCGATACCCCTGGGCAGCTTCTGCTCGAGCATCCATTTTGCCAGGCAGTAGGTAAAATGGGCGGCGGCGGAAAAATCGATCAGCGCTGAGTTGCTGCGGTACTCGTCTATGTTCAGCAGTTCCAACGATGAGGCAATGGCAGGGATGCCGAAATCAGCCCCTTCCATAGCGGCGCCGACCGTCCCGGAGACGGTGATCGAGTTGCCCAGGTTTTCGCCGTAGTTGATACCCGAAACGACCAGGTCGGGTTTTTGCGGCATGATCTCCATGATGGCATGCTGCACCACCTGGGCGGGGGTTCCACCGACCGCATGGACTGACCAGTCCTGGCTGCCGATCTGCATCGAGCGGACCAGGATCCGCCCGTCAGAGTCGTTTGGCATGCTGCGCCCGGTTGCGGATTCCTGCTCGCGCGGGGCTGCCACGGTGACGAATCCCAGCCTTGAGAGCGCTTGTGCAGCCGCCCACAAGCCGGGCGATTCGATCCCGTCGTCGTTGGTGAGTAAGATCTGTTTCCGTTTCCCTTTTTGCATTTCATTATCCCTACTGTGATTATAAAAGAAAATGGAGCGGTTGTTGACCACTCCATACGTGTGCCCCCGGCAGAACTCGAATCTGCAACCTTTTGCTCCGCAAGCAGACGCTCTATCCAATTGAGCTACGAGGGCGGTTTTTTAGTACACCAAATATACCGCGCCGGGCGTGAATCGTCAAGGCAGGGAAAATCCCAGCTACTTGTTCTTGCGCCCGAAGAGCGCATCGCGCAGCGGTGTGGGGCGGCTGGGGAAGTACCCGGCGCGTGTTTCGCTGATTTCCTCCACGGAAATGAAGGCGCGCGGGTTATCTTTCATGATCAGGTTCTCGACTTCTTTCAGGTCGCGCCGCTCGATGATGGTGTAGATCAGTTTTACCGCCCCGCTAGAACCGTGCGCATCCACGATGGTAACACCATACCCCGATTCATGCAGCAGGTTTGCGAGGCTGTCCCCACCCTCTTGCACAATGATGCGCAGCACCAGCTTTCCCATCGCCAGGCGGCGTTCGATCTGCAGCCCGAGGAAGGTGCCCAGGGCAAACCCGGCTGCGTATGCCAGGTATGCCACCAGGCTGTGGATGTTGCGCACCAGTTGGCTGACCGCCACGATCCAAATGAAGACCTCAATGAATCCCAGGATGGGTGCCAGCAGGTACTTGCCGCGCGAGGTAAACACAATGCGCATGGTCCCCAGAGTCACATCGACCACGCGGGCGATAAAGATAAACAGCGGCATGATGACCCAGGTTACCAGGTCGGGCTGAAATGTTTGGTTAATATAAGCGAAAAATTGGTCCATAAAAACATCTTACAATAAAATTGCGAAAAATCAAAATGATAAAAAAGCACCAGCCTTAAGCTGGTGCCGTATGTTTTCAAGCAATATGGTTACCGGGCGAAGCGCTGTTCTTTCCAGATATCGGCTTCGTTATGGTAGCCGGCCTCTTCCCAGAAACCCAGTTTATCTTCGGGCAGGAACTCCAGTCCCCTCAGCCATTTAGCGCCTTTCCACAGGTAGGGGGTTTTGACCTCAGGTTTTTCAGGGATCGCCCCCACCACCCCGCGCAACGGATGCCCGTGATCCGGGCTGAGCGGCACCCCGTCGTAATGGGTTGCCAGCAGGAAGTTTTCAGCCAGCACAATTTCCAGCGGCAGGTTGGCGGTGAACCCATACTCGGCATGCTGCAGGACATATTTTGCAGAAGGGAGTGGTTTGACAATACCCAATTCAACCAGGGTACGCACCGACACCCCCTCCCACAAGGTGTCAAACTTGCTCCAGCGGGTGACGCAATGGATATCCATCTTGAGTTGCGTGCGTGGTAATTCGTTGAATTGCTCCCAGGTCAGATTCAGGGGAATCTCCACCTCGCCCCACACCTTAAAATCCCATTTGGCAGGGTCAAAATGCGGGACAGGACCGTAGTGCAGCACAGGAAAGCGCTGGGTGTAGGATTGACCGGGTGGCATGCGCCCCTCTTCGATGAACCGCTTTTCATCCTGTTTACGCTTCTGGATACTCTCGAACATACCGCACCTCCACGCGTATTATACCGGGAAATTTTCGCGCCCGCCTCTCACCGTATAAACTTTACTGCTTGCCGCTTCATTTCGATGATGGAGCAACTACCCGAATCAGGGTAAAATAACTCCACAATGCCACAAACCCTCAGTTGTGAACAGCTGCAAGACCGGTTGGCAGCGCTGCACCAGGCAGCCCTTGAACTGGTCCAAGACATATCACTTGAATCACTCTTGCAGCGCATCGCCACCCTGGCATGCGAACAGGTCGAAGCCCGTTATGCTGCGGTTGGTGTGCAGGATGAGACCGGCAAGTTGATGAGCTTCATCCCGGTCGGCATGGAACCGGAAGTGATCGCACAGATGGACCACCCGCCGGTTGGTCTCGGGCTGATCGGGGCGCTGATGCATACCCACGAAACCATCCGCCTGGATGACATTGCGGGCGATCCGCGCAGTTCCGGCTTTCCGAACCACCACCCTCCCATGACATCTTTCCTGGGCGTGCCAATCTGGCATGCCGAAACCCAGGTCGGGCAGATTTACCTGACCAATAAAGCGGAAGGCGCAACTTTTACTGAAGACGACCAGATGGTGATTGAAACGCTGGCGTCGTATGCCGCCATTGCCATCAGCAATGCCCGCCTTTACCGCCAGCTGCTTGAACGCGACCGCACCCTTACCCGCCGCAACGAATACCTGGCGCTGCTAAACGAGCTGGCATCCACCCTGGCATCCTCGACGGATGTTTCCCAGATTCTCGACAAGACGCTCAGCCAGGTGTTGGGGTACCTGGATATTGAAACCGGGGAAATCTTTCTGCGCCAGGAGGACGGTATCAACTTGAAGCTTGCGCACCATCACGGCAGCAAGCTGGAGAGCCTCTTCACACGCCAGAGCTTCCTGGTGGGGGTGGGTATGGTTGGCAGCACCGCCAGTTCCGCCCAGCCAATCCAGATTGACCTGCCAGCTCCGCAGCAGCGCGAATTGAACCAGGTGCTTCAAGCGGGTGGTTACAGCCAGGTTGCCTGTTTCCCCCTCAGCGGCCGAGGCGGCGTACTGGGAGCGATGTGCATTGCGGTTCAGGGTACCAGGCCGCTAGATGAGATGGAAGTGCAGTTCCTGAGCGCCATCAGCGCGTGGGTAGGCACTGCCGTGGAGAATGTTGAACTCAACCAGCAGCAGCGCCGGTTGGCCGTGCTGGAAGAACGCGAGCGGATCGGCATGGATCTGCATGACGGCATCATCCAATCGATCTATGCCGTTGGGCTTACCCTCGAACATGCCCGCCTGCTGATGGGCGAAGACATTCCCATGTCACGCCAGCGCATTACCCAGGCGGTCGACGACCTCAACAAGACCATCCGCGACATCCGCACCTACATCCTCGACCTGCGTCCACGCCAGTTCCATGACGAAAACCTGATGGAAGGGCTGCAGCGTCTGGTAAACGAGTTTAAAGCCAACACGCTGGTGGAGATAAACCTGCAGGGAAATCCCAGCCAGGTGGAAGCCCTGACCGAAGCCCGTGCCATGGCGCTTTTCCATATCTGCCAGGAGGCGCTGGCCAACATCGCCAAGCATGCCAGGGCGCGCCGGGTGGAAGTAGTGGTCTGGAGCACAACCGAGCGCGTCCTGATGGAAATCACCGATGACGGGCGCGGTTTCGACCTTGAACGTATGAAACTCACCCTCGGGCATGGTTTGATGAACATCCAGACCCGCGCGCACAGCGTCGGGGGGGATGTTGAGATCAGCAGCGCTCCCGGTGATGGCACCACCATCCTGGCCTGGGTGCCGGCTGGCGAAGCCTGAGACGGCCAGGAACAGCCTACCCTGCTGGTATAATGACCCCCATGCAGCCACAAGACCTGAACAAAGCAGCCGAACGCGGCGAACCCTCCCATGTCTGGCGGGCCGGGCAGGAGCGGCGCCTGAAGATGATCATGGCCGCTGCCGGGGAGCGGTTAAAGGGACGCATCCTGGTGGATGGCTGCGGCGTGGGTGCCTACCTGGGGAAACTGTCTGAGCCAGACAACTTCACGGTCGGGTTGGATATCGAGTTCCCGCGCACAGTGCATGCAAAAGAAGCAGCAGACCGGTTAATATGTGCAGCCGGCGAGTTCTTACCTTTCAGCAGCGGGCAGTACGACCTGGTGCTCAACCATGAGGTGCTCGAACATGTTCAGGATGACCACCAGGCTATCCGTGAAATGGTGCGTGTCCTCAAACCAGGCGGCAGGCTGGTGCTTTTCTGCCCCAACCGGGGATATCCATTTGAAACGCATGGCATCTACTGGCGGGGGAAATACTCCTTCGGCAACAAGCTGTTCGTCAATTACCTGCCGCGCCGCTGGCGGGATAGCCTTGCACCGCATGTGCGGGTGTATTCAAGGCACGACCTGGAAAACCTGTTCAGCGGTCTACCGGTTAAAGCGGTTACACGCACGGTGGTTTTCGGAGCCTATGATAATATCATAGCCCGCTTTGGCGGTGCTGGAAAAATCTTGCGCGGTGTGCTGCAATTCCTCGAAAAGACCCCGCTGAAGTCCCTGGGGCTGTCCCACTTCTGGGTGGTGGAAAAAACAACCGCCCCAGAAAAATAACCTGTCTCCCCTTGATATAAATGGATTATTCGGCCATCGCTGCCGGTTCTGCAGCAGGTACAGTTTGTTCATGGTCCGGCAGGATATCCTCCAGGTTGCGGATCTTCGGGATAGAGAATCCTGTCAACATGGTCAGGATGGTCAGCAAGCCGAACACCACCATGATCACTGCCGCACCCGACCCGGCCTCATTACCTGCCATCCAGCCGAAGATGTCGGCAAAGAATCCGCCTTCACGCATGCCGGGTTCCATCACGTAATCAGTCAACAGCCCGCCCAGGATGGGCGTGAAGGTATCCGGGAACCAGGTCAGCATACGCCGGGCAGCGAATACCCGCCCCTGCACATCGGGGGCTACTTTGGCCTGCAGGATCGCCTGGCTGGTGGCAGTGCCTATAGATGAACCGATCCCGGCCAGCAGGATGGCCGGCACCCACACAGACAGCCCCCTGCCCAACCCGAAGATCACATTCCCGATCAGGCAGTACGCTATCCAGCCGAAAAGGGCTCCGTGCATGCGGCGCTTTGGCCCTCCCCATACACTCATGATCAGTGACCCGAGCGTCCAGGATATTGCCCCAGCCGTCTGGACGGTACCCAGGATCAGGCTGTTATTACCGGTGCGCAGGAGCACGATCGGGATTTCAACACTGTTGGAGAACCCAAGGAAGAAGTTGGCAATAAATAGCAGAATGACATATCCGAACAGGCTTGGGCGTTTAAAGATGTATTTAAACCCAAAGGCAGCTTCATGCAGCAGGTTTCCTTCAGCAGCCTTGCCATCTTCTGTTCGGATAGGTTGGGGAACATGCACGATCAGCAGGACGCCAACCGCCAGTACAAAGGTGACAATATCGATGGTCAGAATGCCTTCCAGCCCAATGAAAGGCAGCAGTGCGCCAGCCAGCAGGGGAGCGACCGCTCCCGGACCCGCCTGCACGAAGGACACCATCCCGTTCGCCCGCCCGTACTGCTCCTTTGGCACCATGGTACTGATGGCAGCCGAGTAAGCCGGCCACTGGAATGCATTTCCCAGCCCGATCAGGGCGTTGACCACGTAAAAGTGCCATATCTGCAGGTGCCCGCTGACCAGCAAGAACAGGATCGCCACTGTTCCCAACCCGGCAGCCAGGTCGCTTACCATCATCATCAACTTTCGGTTGTAGCGGTCCACCATCACACCGGCCAGGGGGATGATCAGCAGGTATGGCAGGGTGAAGGCAGTCTGCATAATGCCGAGGGTAGTGGCACTGCTGGTCTGTTGAAAAACCCACACAGAAAGCGCAAAACCTGTCATGCTGGAAGCCAGGATTGAGACGGCCTGACCTAAAAGCACAACAGTCAACCCCCTCATACCGGAAAACCGGTGGTTTTGGTCAATTTTCGCGTGCATGCATCACCCTGAAGAATTGGTGCGGTATATGTGCGGAATAAAAGTATATCTTAAGGAGGCTAATCAAACAACTGTGTCCAATTAGCGGGAAAATGAACCGGTTTTTGCCTGAGTTTATTAAAACCCTTGACAGGCAGACAAACAGGTATACAATTGTGTCAATGATACAATTATACAATAATACAAATAGACAATGGAGGGGATGATTTGAATGATGCGTTCCGGCACATGAAGCTGGATTTCCGTTCCAGCATACCCATTTATCTGCAGATCGTTGACCGGGTGGAACGGATGATCACGGAAGGCGTCCTCAAAACCGGGGACCAGCTGCCAACAGTGCGCGAGCTGGCTACCGAATTGAGGGTCAACTTCAACACGGTAGCACGGGCATACCGCATCCTGGACGATGCGCACATTATATCCACCCAGCGCGGACGCGGCACGTACATCTGGGAGGAACCGGATGAAAACACCCTTCTGGATCTGCGCCGCATGAGCCTGGAAGAGGCCGTCCGCCATGCTGTTGATAAGTTGACCTCGCTGGGGTTTTCGCCCCCCGAAATCCTGGAAGCAGTGCAGCACCAGGTGGACAAGAGATCTACCCATCCAGATGTTCAAGACAAGGATGCGGATTAAAATTTGTGAGGTGAGAATGGAAGAAAGAGTAACAAATCCAAGACCAGAGCGGCCCAGAAAAGAAAAACAGCCCGACAACACACATATCAGTGCTATAGGGACGACTTTGTTCGTTGTATTCTTCACTGCAGCGGTGGTCATTGCAATCATATTAGATACACGGGGCTATCCCGACAGCCAGATCTTGCTGTATTTCATACCGCTTGCGCTGCTGGCGTTCTTTTTCTTGCTGTCCATCAAAGTTGCCCAGCAATGGGAGAAAGCGGTCGTTCTGCGCTTGGGTAAGTTCCACGGCTTGCGCGGTCCGGGACTTTTCTGGATACTGCCGATCATCGACAGCACTCCGGTATGGATCGACCACCGCGTGATGGTCTCGCCCTTCAACGCCGAAAAAACGCTCACCAAAGATACCGTGCCGGTAGATGTGGATGCTGTCCTGTTCTGGGTGGTGTGGGATGCCGAAAAAGCCGCCCTGGAGGTGGAGAATTACCGGGCTGCCATCACATGGGCTGCCCAGACCGCCCTGAGGGAGATCATCGGCCAAATGCCCCTGGCGGACATCCTGGTGGGGCGCGCCAAGATGGATCTTGAGCTGCAGAAGATTATTGATGAACGCACAACTCCATGGGGTATCTCTGTCCAGAGCGTTGAGATCCGGGACGTGATCATCCCGCAGGCGCTCGAAGATGCCATGAGCCGCCAGGCACAGGCGGAACGTGAACGCCAGGCGCGTGTTATCCTGGGTGAATCGGAAATGCAGATCGCCCACAGCTTCGCTTCTGCTTCTGAAGCATATATCAACAACCCCACTGCCCTGCACCTGCGCGCCATGAACATGCTCTTTGAAGGGCTGAAAGAGAAAGGCGCACTCGTTATCGTCCCGAGCAGCGCAGTAGACACGATGAACCTGGGCGGCTTAAGCGGCATGGTCGCCATGGCACAAAATACATCAAAGAAGGAAGAAAAATGAGCAACAAAACGACAACCTGGATCAGCTTTATCATTATCGCAATCCTTGTAGCAGTTGGGCTGGTTCTCCTGCCGCAACTTCCCGATCAGGTTCCTTCGCACTGGAACGACCAGGGCCAGGTGGACGGATACAGCAGTAAATTAACCGGGGTCCTCCTGATGCCGGGCATCTTGCTTGCCACGCTGCTGTTATTGCTGGTCGTGCCTTCTATTGACCCGCGCCGGGCAAATATAGCCAAATTCCGCCCGCAGTACAACGTGTTTATCCTTTGTTTTGTGCTCTTCCTGGCATACCTGTATATTTTGACGCTGCTGGCTGGGCTGGGTATAAAATTTGATATGAACCGCATGCTCGTGCCAGCCTTAGGACTTTTATTTATCTTTGTTGGCAGCATGGTCAGGCACGCCAAACGCAACTACATGATCGGAATTCGCACCCCCTGGACGCTGCACAGCAATGTTGTCTGGGACCAGACCCACAAGGTTGGCGGTATCGCCTTCATGATCGCCGGGGCATTTACCATGGTCACCGTCTTCGTCCCGCAATTCGCTTTCCCCGTCATGATGGTATCGGTGCTGCTGGTTACTGTGGGCACCATCGTCTATTCCTACATAGTCTACAGGCAGGTTGAAAACAACTCTGCTACCAATAATTCCAACGAATAAAAATGTTTCACGTGAAACGTGCCGGGTAGTCAAACCTGCATTGTTTCACGTGAAACATGCCTGATAGAGCAAGAATGAACGGACATATGCAAGCTGAAGTGATCACAGCCCGGGAGCTTGGTTTCAGCTACGGCAGCCGAAAAGCAGTGAATGGGCTTTCCTTTACCGTTCAGCCTGGTGAAGTTGTCGGTCTGCTTGGTCCCAACGGGGCAGGCAAAACCACCACGGTCAGGCTGTTAAACGGTTTGCTGCCTCCCTCTGCCGGTTCTGCCAGGGTGCTGGGATATGACCCTGCAACCGAAGGCGAGAACCTGCGCAAGCAGACAGGCGTACTGACTGAAACGCCTGCCCTGTACGAACGCCTGACAGCGCGCCAAAACCTGCAGTTCTTCGGCGCGATGGCAGAATTGCCCCAGCCGGAATTAAAAGCTCGCATCGAAGAAGTCCTTACACTATTCGATTTGCAGGAGCGCGGTGATGAGCGCGTGTCCACCTACAGCAAGGGCATGAAACAGCGCCTTGCGCTTGGCAGGGCATTGCTGCACAATCCCGGCGTACTCTTCCTCGATGAACCGACCTCCGGGCTGGACCCGGAAGCCTCACTGCAGGTGATGGAGTTGATCGACTCCCTCCGCAGGCAAAACGGCCATACCGTTTTGCTGTGCACCCACAACCTGTTTGAAGCCCAGCGCCTGTGCGACAGGGTGTTGATTATGAACAGCGGCAGGCTACTGGCAGCGGGAAGGCTGGACGACTTACGCAAACAGCTGTCGCAAGGGCTGCGGCTGAATATCCGCATCCTGGAAGCCTTTTCTGCAGAGAAACTGGCAGAACTTGGGAAAATGAGCGGGGTAAATTCGTTAAAACCGGTCCAGGATGGCCTCCTACAGATTGATATAGAAGCAGAAGCGACTATCCCGGGGATTGTCAAATACCTGGTGGAAAACGGGCTTTCCATCCTTGAAGTACAGCCCGTACAACAAAGCCTGGAAGAAATCTATTTTACGCTGCAACGGGAAGCAGAAGGGGCGACCCTATGAAAATGCGTATAATTATCGCCATTGTAAAAAAGGACCTGCTGGAAGTACTACCCAACAAGGGTGCCTGGCTGCCTATGATCATCGTGCCATTGATATTTGTAATCATTATGCCACTGGCTTTCCTGTTGCTGCCGCAGGTGGTCAATTTGTCACCGGAAGAAATGATGCCGGCTTACCAGGTCAAAGGATTCTTAACCAACCTGCCCCCTTCCATGACCGCTGCTCTGGATGGATTGGACCAGGTGGAGACCATGCAGGTGATGATCCTGGGGTATTTCTTTGCCCCCATGTTCCTGATCTTCCCGCTGATGATCTCCACCATCATCGCCTCTGAGTCCTTTGCCGGTGAGCGTGAAAGAAAGACCATTGAAGCGCTGCTGTATACCCCCGCCAGCGATGCCGAGCTTTTCACCGGCAAAGCGCTGGCAGCCTTCATCCCCGCCATCCTGGTGACCTGGATCAGTTTTATCATCTATGCCATCGTACTCAACACCGCCGGGTTCTCCATTTACGGGCAGGTGTGGTTCCCGCTGGCTTCCTGGTTCCCGCTTCTATTCTGGGTAACCCCTGCAGTTGCCCTGATGGGTGTAGCTTTCACGGTACTTATTTCAGCCCGCAACCCCACTTTCATGGGTTCCTACCAGACCAGCGGTTCCCTGGTCATCCTGGTGCTTGGTCTGGTCGCCGGGCAGGCAGCCGGGGTGCTTTACTTGAGCGTTGGGGTCGGCATGCTGGTCGGCCTGTTTTTCTGGCTGGTGGCAGGAGGGATGACCTGGTTCTCGATTAAGAACTTCAACCGTAGTAAACTGCTTACAACAGGCTGAGGAACTATATTTTTTTATCAAAGGAAATGAAATGACTAACGTGATGTTCATTGTGGCAGTAATCATTGAAATTGGGCTCCCAATTGCCCTTGCAGTCTGGCTGACCCGCCGGTACAAATTTGGCTGGGGTATCGTCGGCGTGGGTGTGCTGACCTTCATTGCTTCACAGATCATACACATTCCCCTGCTGGCCGGCATCGGCAGTGGGTTGAATGCTCTCGGGATTAACTTCCCTTCCGGCACCCTGGGGGCAGTCCTTTCGGGACTGTATTTAGGGCTGCTGGCAGGACTGTGCGAAGAACCCATGCGCTACTTCGGCTTTAAACTGCTGAAAAAACGGGCCGAACCCATTGAGGCAGGTGTGCTGGCTGGCGCAGGGCACGGTGGGATTGAAAGCATTTTTGTCGGCATCTCTGTCCTGGCGAATATGCTGATCGCCTATCTGGTTACCAATACCAGCGTACAGATTCCCGGGTTGACGCCTGAGATGGCAGCAGCCATCACCGGGGCGCCCTGGTATGCCCCGCTGTTAGGGGCATTTGAGCGCATCTTCGCGATCACCCTCCATATCACCCTCTCATTGATCGTGTGGCATTCGGTCTCACAAAGGAAGTTCGCCTGGCTGCTGCTGGCGATCCTGTATCACATGTTTGTTGATGCGGTCGCTGTATTCATGACGAATATGGGCGTCAACATGATCCTGATCGAAGCCGCGCTGCTCGTCCTGACCGTCATTAACATCTGGCTGCTGCTCCAGATGAAAAAACACTGGAAGAAGCCCGAAGTTAATGAACCAGCATTATAAGAACTTATGTTCTGTTCTTAATAAGGATCTTTGTTGGTTAAGAAAAACTTCAGAAATGTAATCCATACTTGACAAGCTATGCTATAATATATATATCAAACGCACGGGTGCCCCCCTCACCCGGGCGTTTGGTGCTTTTAATACCCGGAATACAGCCTGGCCGCGCCACAGTCCAATGCATCCCATACCTGAAAACAGTTACAATATAAGCATCCAATCATTTTGATATTTCCTCCAGGGAGGATGGCATGCCATCAATCGCATCAACCGCACATTATTTTCCCATCACCGGACCCGATAACACGCTGGAAGCCATGCGGCTAACGCGCGCACGCATGGATCAACTCGGAATTTCCACGGTGGTGGTGGCAACCACCGACGGCGCTGCCGGCGTAAAGGCTGCCAGCCAGTTTACCGGATTGCACCTGGTTTGTGTCAGCCACGTGCAGGGTTTCAAGGGTCCAGGCACCCAGGAACTGACCCCGGAGAACCGGGCAACCATAGAGAAGGCAGGCATCCCGATAGTAACCGCCGCCCATGCCTTTGCCGGTATCAACCGGGGCATCCGCGGCAAGTTTGCCACCTACGAACCAACCGAACTCATGGCCAGCACCCTGCGTATCTTTGGCGAGGGGATGAAAGTGGCTGTTGAGATCACCCTGATGGCTGCCGATGCCGGCGCTGTCGGGGTGGATTCTCCCATCGCCTCTATTGCTGGCACGGGGCATGGCTCGGATACCGCCGTCATTCTCATGCCGACCTATTCGCACACCTTCTTTGAGTTGAAAGTGGTGGAGATCATCTGCATGCCGTCACCGTTCCATCCAGGGATCGTTTGATCAACCCCTCGCGGTATACAACAACCAGCCTCTTCAGGGAACACCAATGTCTTACTCCTTTCTGATTGCCCTCGGTGCAGCCCTCGGGTTGCTGCAGATCTACCGGCACACTTCATCCAAAGAATCTTCCCGGGCGGTTGACGCCGGTTTGATCAGCATGGCAGGTGCAATGCTGGGGGCGCGCCTGGCTTTTGTCCTGATGCACATCTCTTACTACAAGAACCACCTGCCGGAAATCTTGCAGCTATGGCAGGGCGGACTGCATGTGTTTGGAGCCATTGCAGGGGGACTGTTGACAGCAGCCATTTTGTCACTGTTTTGGAAGAAGGGTTTCCTGCAGCTGACAGACCTGGTGGTACCCCTCATCCCTCCCCTCGCCATCTTCGCCATCCTGGGCAGCTGGCAGGCAGGGGTTGCTTACGGTGCAGCCGCCCCGGAAGGGGCCTGGTGGGGGGTAAAAGCGCTCGACGAATCCGGCGCCTACCTGCCGCGATTTCCTTTGCAGCTAGTCACTGCCCTGGTACTGCTGCTCTATTACGGGTTTCTTGAAATCCGCCCGCCGCTGTTTTGGAATTACGGCAGTAAAACCGTTTGTTACCTGGCCGGGCTGGCGGCTGTATTAACTTTCACCTCTTTCCTGAGGGCAGACCCGGCGCCGGTATATGGCGGGCTGCGTCTGGATACCTGGCTGAACCTGGCTGTGCTGGCTGCTTGCATCCCAGCCTGGATTTTCATTCACCGCCACCGGACAGGCTTGTAAGCCTGGTGGTAGAATGTAGCCATCATTAGTTTAATAAGTTTAAGAAGCGCGGAGAAAAAGCCATGCGCCTTGCCCTGACCCAATTAAATGCCACCCTGGGTAAAGTAGAAAAGAACCTTGAAAAACATCTGGTTTACATCGAGGAGGCGCGTTCTGAAGGCGCCGAAGTGATCATGTTCCCGGAGCTGTCATTAACCGGTTATGCCTTGCAGGACCTGACGCCGACCGTCTCCCATCATGCCAGCCCGGATGACCCGGTCTTCAAACCCTTGCTCGATGCCAGTAAAGATATAGATGTGATTGTGGGTTTTGTGGAAGAGGATACCCGCAACCGGTTTTATATCGCCTCGGCATACCTTTCCAGCGGGAAAGTTGCCCATGTCCACCGCAAAGTATACCTGCCGACATACGGCCTGTTCGATGAAGGGCGTTTCTTTGCGCTTGGCGATGAAGTACGTGCGTTTGATACCCGCTTTGGCAGGGCCGGCATGCTCATCTGCGAGGATTTCTGGCACGCCTCCACCCCCTACCTGCTCTGGCTGGATGGCGCTGACCTGTTTTTCTTCCTCTCTGCTTCTCCCGGGAGAGGATTGACCAGTGATCCACAGCTGGAGAATGTGCGCTGGGTTGAGCACATCAACCGTGCCTATGCCAGCCTTTTCACCTCCTATGTGTTCCATTCAACCCGAGTAGGCTTTGAAGACGGGTTAAGTTTTGCGGGCGGGGCTTCAGTGTTTGACCCTAATGGCGATATGATCGCTGTTGCCCCCTATTATGAAGAACGCCTGATGCTGGTAGATGCAGATCTAAACCAGCTTCACCGCACACGCTCCCGCCTGCCGCTGCTGCGTGATGAACGCACTGTCCTGGTGCAGCGCGAACTGGAGCGCATCCTGACGGATCAACTGTGCGACAATGTACCCTGAAAGACAGGTTAAGATGAAGGAACTCTCCCTGACAATTGATACCGACCTTGCCCGCAAAGTCCTTACCGGTTTCATAAAAAGTGAGATCACCCGCATGGGTTTCAGCCGCGCCCTGCTTGGTCTTTCCGGCGGGCTGGATTCCGCCCTGTCCTGTTTTCTGGCTGCCGAAGCACTCGGACCGGGCAATGTGCTCGCCATCCGCATGCCTTATTCCAGCTCCTCCCAGGCATCCATGGACGATGCCCAGAAGGTGATCGACGCCACCGGTGTGCAAAGCATGACGGTTGAGATCACCGAAATGGTTGACCCCCTCTTTACCCGTTTTCCCGATATGAGCCCTCTGCGCAAGGGAAATATCATGGCCCGCCAGCGCATGATCGTCTTGTATGACCAGTCGGTGGCTTTTAATGGACTGGTTATCGGCACCGGCAACAAAACCGAGATCCTGCTGGGATACTCAACTGTTTACGGTGATGCTGCCTGTGCCATCAACCCCATGGGCGACCTGTACAAAACCCAGGCGCGCCAGCTGGCCAGGGCTATGGGGGTACCGCGCGAGATCATCGAAAAGGCGCCCACGGCTGACCTGTGGGAAGGGCAGACGGACGAAAGCGAGCTGGGGTACACCTATGCCGAAGTTGACCGGCTGCTGTACCGGCTGATTGACCAGCGTTACACCCCGGCTGAATGTATTGAAGACGGGTTCAGTGAAACCTTCGTCCACTCGGTGGTCGAGCGGGTGCGCCGCAACCAGTTCAAGCGCATGATGCCCCCCATTGCCAAGCTGAGCAACCGGACCATCGGGTATGACTTTTTATACTTGCGGGATTGGGGAACTTAGGGAAGGGGCTGCCTGATTTTCAGACCCCCAGCTCTCCCCATTCATTGAGCAGGACATCCAGTTTTTTCTGCAGCTTCAGGTAATTCTGTCCCAGTTTTTGCACCACCCCCGGGTCGGCTGGCGGGTTTTCCAGCTGGCGGCTGATGTCTGCCATTTCCCATTCCAGTTTGGTAATCGCATCCTCGAGTGCTTCCTGCTTTTCCTGCAGGCGCTTTAGCTGGTGTTTGCTCAACCCTTTTTCGGCGCTGGCTGGCTGATGCACCGCTGGCTGCAGAACCCTGACCGGGGCTGCCTGCCCCTGCTGCAGGAAAGTACGGTATTCGCTGTAAGTTCCCATGAAAGTGCGCAAGCGCCGCTCTTCCGGTTTGACCTCCCAAACCTGGGTTGCCAGAACATCGATCAGATAGCGGTCATGCGATACCAGCAGGATCGTGCCGCCAAATTCCGCCAGCACCCGCTGCAGGATCTCCTGCGACGGCAGGTCAAGGTGGTTGGTTGGCTCATCCAGCAGCAACAGGTTGGCGCCCTGCAGCGCCAGGCGCGCCAGCGCCAGGCGGCCGCGTTCTCCACCTGAAAGGACGGCCACCGTCTTGAATACATCATCCTCCGTGAACAAAAACCTGGCCAGGTAATCCCGTATCTCTCCCGGCAGCATGTGGGGAGCCAGTTCCTCGATCTCTTGCATCAGGGTGAGTTCGGGTTTCAAACCTTCATGCGCCTGGGCAAAATACCCGATCTTCAGGCTCGCTCCCAGGCGCACTTCTCCCGCCAGGGGAGGGATCACTTCCAGTAATGTTTTTAGAAAAGTGGTTTTACCGGCACCGTTTGGCCCAATGACAGCTGCACACTCGCCACGCTTGAGCAGCAGGTCGGGAGCTTCAAATAGAACCTGCCCGTCATCCTGGTACCCCACTTTGAGGTCGAATGTACGCAGCACCAGGTCGCCAGCCCGCAGGCTGGTTTGCATTTGCAGGCGGATGGTCTTGGTATGCTGCGGAGGCGCCAGGCGGGCATCTGCCAGCAGCCTTTCGAGACGTTTTAGGCGCCCCTGCGCCTGGCGGGTGTTCTGCCCGGCAATGTTGCGCCGGATATATTCTTCTTCTTTGGCAATGAATTCCTGCTGGCTCTGGTAGGTGACAAGGGCGCGCTCGTAGCGTTCTTCGCGCTGCATCAGGTAGGCGCTGTAATTGCCGCGGTAGACTTCCAGGGCAGGCGTCATCTCCCAGATGCTGTTCACCACCCGGTCGAGGAAGTAGCGGTCATGCGAGACCAGCAGCACCGCTCCCTTCCATTCGGAAAAGTACTCCTCCAGCCATTCCACCGCCTGGATGTCGAGGTGGTTGGTAGGCTCATCCAGCAGCAACAGATCGGGGTCATCCAGCAGCAGTTTTGCCAGATAGGCGCGCGTGCGCTGCCCGCCCGAAAGCTGGGAGATGGGACGGCGTTCGTCCTCACGGGTGAAACCCAGCCCGCTCAGAGTCTGGCGGATGGTGAGTTCAAAGGTATAGCCGCCCAGGGCGTCAAATTCAGCCTGCAGTTTGCCATAAACCGGCATGACCTCATCTGCCCGCCCGGGTTCAGCCATCTGGTGTTCCAGGTCAGCCAGTTCGTGCTGCTTTTTAATCAGATCAGCGAATACGGTCAGGCATTCTTCCCACAGGGTTTTGCTGGAATCCAGGTTGGCTTCCTGCGGCAGGTAACCGATGCGGATGTTGCGGGCCCGCACCACCTTGCCGCTGCTGGCATCTTCCAGCCCGAGCAGGATGCGCAGCAGGGTGGTCTTACCCACCCCGTTTGCTCCTACCAGCCCGATGCGGGTGCGCTGCGGGATACTGAGCGAGATATCGCTGAAGATATCATCAGGACCAAAAGATTTGGAAAGATTGGTGGCATGCAGGAGGGACATGACTGGACTCTCGCCGGTAGTATACCATAGCGGTTGATTCTGCTTTTATCCTGCACCGGTGATTGTGGTACACTCTCACGCGGAATGGACGAGAAGGCGTTAACCACCCTGGAATATCCCAAGATTCGCGAACGGCTGGCAGGATATGCCTCTTTCAGCCTTTCGGCAGACCTGGCACGGCAGTTGACCCCGGTTTCATCGCTGGAAGAAGCCCTTGTAAAACAGGCGCGCACCCGCGAAGCGCGTTACCTGCTGAGTATGAATGATTCGGTAACCATCGGCGGGGCGCGCGACATCCGCGATGCTATTGATTTGGCACGCCGGTTTGGGGTGCTGGACAGCCCCACCCTGCTTGAAGTGAAAAATACCCTGGTAGCTGCCCGCAACCTGAGCCGTGTCTTCAGCAAGACCGGTGGGGAGTATCCCGCCCTGCAAATCATCGCTGCTCCGCTGCCCCCGCCTGCCGGACTGGTGGACTCTATCAGCAAGGCTTTATCAGACAAAGGCGAGATCCTGGATAATGCCTCACCCAGGCTTGCTGCCATACGCTCCGAGCTGGGGGTAGCCCACGAAAGGCTGCTTTCGCGCCTGCAAAAACTGGTCAACGACCCGCGCACTGCGCCCATGTTACAGGAGGCTTTGATCACCCAGCGCAACGGGCGCTATGTTATTCCGTTGCGGGCTGAATATAAAACCAAGCTGCGCTCGATTGTGCATGACCAGTCTGCATCCGGGGCCACCTTTTTCGTGGAGCCGCTGGCGGTGGTGGAGATGAACAACCGCTACCGCGAGCTGCAACTGGAAGAACAGGAAGAGGAGCGCCGCATCCTGGCTGACCTTTCCGCCCAGGTTGGCGCCCAGGCGGAAACCCTTTTAGCCATGCTGGAAGCCCTGGCGCAATTCGACCTGGCGCTCATGTGCGCCCGTTTTGCAGATGACCTGCACGCGGTTGAACCCGCGCTGGTGGCTGTGACCCCCAACCGGGATGACCACCCCGGCACCACCATCCGCCTGTACCAGGCGCGCCACCCCCTGCTGAATCCCGCCCACGTGGTTCCAGTGGATGTAGATTTGGATGCGCAGACTTTTTCGCTGGTGATCACCGGGCCAAACACCGGAGGCAAGACCGTCACGTTGAAAACAGTCGGCTTGCTGGTGTTGATGGCGCAATCCGGGTTGCACATACCTGCCCAATCGGGTTCCACTCTCAGCATCTTCCAGGATGTGTTTGCCGACATCGGCGATGAGCAATCAATCGAGCAATCGCTTTCGACCTTCTCAGCCCACATCACCAACATCGCCCGCATCTTCAAGACAGCCGGCAGGGAGACCCTGGTGGTGCTGGACGAGCTGGGAGCCGGTACAGATCCCCAGGAAGGGGCAGCCCTGGCGCGCGCCCTGCTGGATTTCCTGGTGCAGCGCAGGATACCTAGCCTGGTCGCTACCCACTACCCCGAACTTAAATCTTACGCCCACACCACCCCGGGTGTGACCAATGCCAGCATGGAATTCGATCTGAAGACTCTCCGCCCAACCTATCACCTGATGATCGGGTTGCCGGGCAGGTCAAATGCTTTGCTGATCGCCGAAAGGCTGGGTTTACCGGCAGAGATCCTGCAGGCAGCCCGTTCTGAGATCCACCCGGACGATCTGCGGGTCGATTCGCTCCTGGATGAGATCCACCACCAGCGCGACTTTGCCCGCCAGGCCCGCGCTGAAGCGGAGAAAGCCCACAAGGATGCCGAACGCATGCGGTCTGAACTGGCGCTCGAATTGGAAAAGATTGAAGATCAGCGTTTGCATACCCTTGAGCAGGCCCAGGAACAGGCCGAAGGTGAACTGGCCGACCTGAAAGCGGAATTGGAAGAAGTGCGCCGTGCATTGAATAAAGCCCGCCAGCCGCTGGAAGAGGTAAAAAGCCTGCAGCGCGAGGTAGACAACCTGGAGGATATCGTTCAGAAGCCTATCCGGCGAAAAGCTACCCCATCGGCCCGCGATGATGCCCTGCATGTAGGAGAGAAGGTTCGCCTGCGCAGCCTAAACCTGCTGGGTGTGGTTACCGCCATCAGTGAAGACACCGTGGAGGTTCAAGCCGGACCCCTGCGGGCGCGCGCCCGCCTGGCGGATATCCAGCGCTTGCAGCCTGCCGCTGAAGAACCAGCACTACCGGGTGCGCGCGCAAACCGGAACGAAGCCCCGGGAATGGAGATCCACCCGGCACCCGGAATGGAAGTGGATGTGCGCGGGCAGCGGGCAGAGGAAGCCCTCGAAATTGTACAATCACATATTGAAGCAGCCTACCTGGCAGGTCAGCCGTTTGTGCGCATCATCCATGGTAAAGGTACCGGCCGGCTGCGCCAGGTGGTAAGGGAAGCCTTGAGGCAGTCGCCGCATGTACGCGGCGTGGAAACCGGGCAGGAAAGCGAAGGGGGAGATGGCGTTACGGTTGCTCTTATCAAGACGGATTAAAAAAAAGATCGTTAGCGTAATGCCCCTTTCGCTAGCGATCTTTTCGCACATAGCCCCTGCGCTATATGCAGCTACTGATAATGTAACAATATTTCTCTCCAATAATACCAGAGTAACGTGGACAAAGCGTGGACAAATTCAATCGCCACCCCACCCAAAAGTGATATCTCGGTGATAATTTGCTACAAGCCCAGCCAAGTGCACGTCATCAATTCCGGCCGACATCCCGGCCAGGACATCCTTGATCCTGTTTTCCTGGAGCTGCTTCTCCTCCCGGCTAACGGCGTACCTGTGCAGAAGGGTGCGCGCCTGGATCTCCATCCACACCTGCTGTGATTTAGCTGCATCCCTGGCCAGCTGTTCAGCGAGGGATTTAACCTGCCCAATCTCCTGCCGGCGTTCTGCCAGCCTGCATTTTGCCAGCAGCAGTAATAGCCTGGCGGCGCTTATCCCGCATTCCTGCACCTTTTGCTCCAGCGCTGCGATCTGTATCGCTGCCTCTTCTTGCTGCCCATGCTGGATATCCCAGATGGCGCTTATGATTTCGGCTGGCAAGGACAGGCTGAGCATGTTTTCCTGGCGCGCAGCTAGCAAAGCATCCGAGTAGATCCTGTTCCCTTCTTTCACCCTACCCGTATACCGTTTTACCATCCCCAGCCAGAGCCGGTTATCCAGCACATCGTAACTGTTTTGGCCTCTGCTTGAACCAGCAATAAATTCTTTTTCTGCAAGGAAATAGTCACCCAGATTAACCAGCATCTCTCCGTAAACAGCATGGGCAGTGGAGCTGATCTCTGCATTGCCGATTTGCTTTTCAACCTCTTTGATCTTATTAAGCTGGTTTATACATTCACCCAATCTGCCCATCGCCAGGGCGGTTCGGGCATAGACCAGGTGAAAATACAATATAGCCCTGCCATTCCGCATTATCCTGGCGGTATCCATATTCTCATGATAGATCCGGATCACATCCGGATAATGCCCCAGGTAATACAAAGCCATAGCTGTGCTGATATTGGCCGACAGGCAGCCAAAGGAAAAGAAAGCAAGGTCACTGCTTCGGTACGCCTCCAGTGAGATTTCCAGCCCGATTTCGGGTTGACCGCAAAGGATATACAGGAAAGCGAGCTCAACTTTCGCCTGGATTCGCGTTAGCAGGTTCTGTGCAGATTCACCATCATTTTTATCCATCTCCAGAGCCTTGAGATACCATTCTTTTGCCTGCTGGTACCTGCTGATAAACATGAAAATAGATGCGGTCCTGATACTGGCAATCATCCGGTCATATACACTGTTAGACTTGTCCAGAAAGGCGTGCGCTCTGTCCATGATCTGGAGTGCAGTATCAATCTTCCCGTTCAGTGCCTGCAACAAGGCAAGTCCGCTTAATCCAGCTCCTGCCAGCTGCGGGCTTTGCTTTTCCTGCCCAGCCTGGTACAACCGGGTGAACGCCCGCTGCATGGTTTGCAGGTCACTTCGCATGACTGCCAGTTCACCCCACAGGGAGAAAACAGCGTAAATATCCTCTGGTGGATTATCCTGCCCTTCCCGCAACAGGCTTTCTGCCAGCTCCAATTGGGCAATACTCTCATCGGGGAATTGGGCCTGCCAGGCAGCCCGGGCGGCTTTGACGCGGTACTGGATCGCCTGCGAGGAAATTCCTGCCTGTTCAAAATGGTGCGCAATCCTGGCAAGGTCCTGGCTCGTGCTGCTGTTCCGTTTCACCAGAATCTCTGCTATCCGTTCATGCAAAAGCCTTTTCCGGGAGGGGTAAAGGACACCCTCTACCGTCTCGCGTATTTTTTCATGGGTAAAGGAGTACACCAATCTCTTTTCCCTGGTGATGGGCTGCAGCAAGTGGTGTTCCTTATCCAGGCTTTCGAGTGTTTCGGCAACCAGTTCCGGTGAATATCCGCTGACCTCTGCCAGCAATGCCGCATCAACTTCGTTGCCATACACAACAGCTATGTTTACCAGGCTGCGTTCATTGCGCGTCAGCAGCTGAAATTTTTCCTGCATGATGCCGGCAAGCGTAGGGCTGCCGGAAAGGAGGTGTATAGATTCTTCCAGCGGCCGGCCGGGGAACTGGCCCATGGCAGAACGAACCATTTCAATCAAGATGAGCGTATTGCCTGCGGACAACAATTTTAGGTACTCGTTCAATTCTGTCGAGGTTTTCTCGCCTGATAAGAATTGGGTCAGGTGACCGATATCGGTCGCTTCCAGCGCTTCGATTGCGACTACAGGCAGGCTCATTTCCGCCCGCAGGTCATTAAGGAACTGATCCAGCGCCTCTGCATGAATTTCGGACCTGAAGGTGATGACCAGCCTGCCGGCTTTTCGGAAGAAACCGCGCTGGGCAAAGTGCAGGATTGTGCTGTACGAAAACTGGTCGCACCACTGTGCATTATCCAGGGCTACAACCATGTTCTTTTTATGGCTGCAGATGAGCAGGAGCTGGTACACTGCTTCGTTGATGGTCTGGCTTTTTGAGTCAAGTTGGATACCGGCTAGAGAGGCATCTTCGGGGTAAGCCAGGGAGAGTTCGGGCAGGAGCAACGCCAGTTCCCGGCGGTGTTCTGCCTTCAGTTTTTGCCATTCATCCTTGCGGACCGCCTGCCGCAGCAGTGCAGTGATGGCGCTGTAGGTCAACTCTTTTTCCAGGGCTTTGGCGGGCATATGCATAAAACGAAACCCGGGTGTATACCTGTTTTCCAATTCATGCATCAGGCGGGTCTTGCCGGCACCGGCTCCCCCGCTGATGACAACCCCTTCGCCATTCTGGATGGCCTGGTCAACCGTTTGAAGGACACCCGCCTGCCCGACAAAAGGTGTCTCCAGGAAAGATTCGATATTCCCCAGGACAACCTCGGGCAGCTTCCCTTTTGTGTGCTGCTGCATGCGTTGGCTCATGTGTTCGAGGGCAGCCGGGAGGTCGCCCAATCCTGCTTTTTCATAGCGAGCTTGCAGGTAGCGCAAATGCATGTTTGCTTCCGGCAGACGGTCCATTTCGACCAGGGTTTCCAAGTAGTGCAGGTTTAACTCGGGGTTCAATTCATCAGTTTGCAGCCCCAACTGGATCCACTCCAGGGCTTGCATGGGATTGCTGTACACCAGGGCATTCTCTGCCAGCTTGCCCAGCAGGTACTGCCGGTCCAGTTCAAGCTGCTGCCCGGTTTTGATGACCCAGTCTGCATATTCCCCTTCCGGCGGCAGGTCAATCCCGTACAGGAAACGGGGGGAGCGCCAGAGCTTGACCGCTTCCTGCATCAACGCCAACGTGGCAGCCGGAATGGGCTTGTAAGACGGCCAGATAATCAAGGACCGTTTTATGGAAGCAACTTTGCCCGTAAAATCCCTTACGTCCACATAGGTCCTCTCGGGATCAAAGAAAACCTGCGTGCCGTATTTCATCAGAATGTCTCTTTGGGGAAGCTGCTCTCTTAACCTTCGCAGGGTGTCTCGCAGGTTGCTGGTCGCCTGTGGACCATCCACTTCCGGCCAGAAGAGAGATGCCAGCTCGCTGCGCCCGACACGCTCCGGGGCTGATGCCAGGTATACCAGCAAATGGCGCACTATCCGCCTGGTGATCGCAAAAGATACTCCGTTATAACGGGTTTCAGGCTGCCCGAGCAGTAAGATTTCCAGCATGTTTCCATTGTAATAGATTCAAGTGAGTTTTATTGCCCTGGCTGCTCAGGTATAATCAGCAGCAGGTATGAAAAGACTAATGCTTATCGGGTTGGTCCTGGTCCTGTCAGCCGCCAGCTGCAGCGTACCACCCACGTCCAGTCCTGTTCCTGCTGACACAATGGAACCGTTTTCTCCGCCCACAGCCACCATTGACTGGTTCCCGACCACACCCACACCCACACCAACCCTGGCGCCAACCCTGGAACCCACCTCGGATATGCGGCCCGGGTTAGGGAAGGTGATTTATGAGGATGACTTTTCTGACCGCAGCAGCTGGGCTACCGCTGTGACGTATGACGGGAGTATCGCCTACGGGGTGAACGAGATCACCCTGGCTATTTCCAAACCGCAAAGAACCTTACAGACCCAGCCCCAGAACCTTCAACTGGATAATTTTTATCTCGAGATCACTGCCAACCCGTCGTTATGCAGTGAGAACGACGTGTATGGCATCCTTTTCCGGGTAAACTCGCCCTACGACTACTACCGGCTGCTTTTCTCCTGTGCCGGTAAAGTGCGGATTGAACGTGTCCAGCGCGGCGTTACCAGCCCGCTGCAGGATTGGGTGTACGCAGGAAAGATCCCGCCGGGTGCGCCCCTGATGGTAAACCTGGGGTTATGGGTTTCAGGCAGCAGCATCCGGTTATTTGCTGAGGATTTTTTCCTGTTCGAGGTGGAAGACAACAGTTTCACTTCCGGCGGCATAGGCTTGTATGCCCGCTCCGGAGGGACTACTCCCCTTACGGTGAGTTTCCGCAACCTGTCCGTTTATGAACTGGAGACAACCACACTGCGCCCTTCAAAAAGCCAGACCTTCACCCCGGCTTCCAGCGGCACCCCAACCCGGACCCCAACTGGTACTGCTCCCACCCGGACACCCACTCCCTGAATCAGAACGTGCCTGCAGCTGCCCGGTAAAATGCTGCTTTCCAATTTCGTGTACAATACATTTAACAAGTTGTGATCGAGCCAGTGTTACAGGAGGATACTATGTTCCATACCATCATCATCGTCGGAAATTTGGGAACTGAACCGGAAATGCGGTACATCGCCAGCGGGCAGGCTGTCACCAAGTTCAATGTCGCCAGCAACCGTAATTACCGGAATTCTGAAGGGCAGACTGTTAAAGAGACCATCTGGTTCAGGGTGACTGTTTGGGGTAAACAGGCTGAATCAGTGAATAACTTCCTGCATAAAGGCAGCAAAGTAGTCATCGAAGGCCGTTTGAGCCCTGACCCATCCACCGGGAACCCGCGCATCTGGAACCGCCAGGACGGATCACCCGCGGCTTCTTTTGAGGTGACTGCCTCCACAGTCCGCTTCCTTTCCTCCCGCGGTGAGGGCGGGGCTGGTGAAGAAGCCGGCGACGTACCTGAAACAGATGCGGGAGACGAAATCCCCTTCTAGGGATGAGTCCCGCTCCAGGTCAATCAAAAATGAATGCCGTTAAAATCGACATACCGGCTGATTCGCAGCCGCAGTATACCAATATCGTGCGCATTAGCCATTCACCTGCTGAGCTGGTTTTCGATTTCGCCCAGCTGGTGCCCTACACCCAGACCGCAAACGTGGTCTCGCGCCTGATCATGTCGCCCGTAGGTGCCAAGTTATTCCTGCGGGCGCTGGCAGATAACCTGTCCAAATACGAAGCCAACTTCGGCGAGATCACCCTGCCATCCAGCGGTGCCCTGGCAAATGACCTGTTCCGCACCATCCAGCCCCCGGAGAACCCTCCAGAAACCCCATGAAAAACTTACCCTTAATTGCAGAACAGATTCGTGAAGCCTTCGATATCCGCACGCAGGTGCGCGACCAGGCCCTGGTGCGTTCACGCGCCCTTACCCGCCACTGCGCCAATTCCATCCGGGCCATTCACCGTTCCGAAGAGGACGCCGCCAACGAACAGCTGGCACAGGCTGCAGAACTGGTCGTTCTGCTCAAGCAGGAATTGCAGCCTTATCCCAGCCTGTATTATGCCGGCTATACCCAGGATGCCATCAAGGAATTTGTTGAAGCCAGCTGCACCATTGCCTTGATCCTTAACCAGCCGCTGCCCCAGCCTGATGAACTGGACGTGGAGTATGCCACCTACCTGAACGGGTTGGCCGAAGTGACCGGCGAGCTTCGCCGGCATTGCATGGATATCCTGCGGCAGGGGTATTCCGATGAAGCAGAACGCCTGCTTGCCTGCATGGATGACATTTACGATGTGCTGGTCACCCTGGATTATCCGGATGCAATCACTAACGGGCTGCGCCGCCAGACAGATGTGGTGCGCGGCATCGTGGAACGCACCCGGGCAGACCTGACCCTCAGCTTGCGCGAACAGGACCTAAAAGCAGCCATGGATAAATTGCGCTCCCAGCTGCCGGGAGGAAATGCCTGACCATGCGCATCCTGCGCGCCTCCGAACTGGGCAGTTTTCTGTATTGCCAGCGCGCCTGGTGGTACAACGCCCAGGGGCTTGAACCAGAGAACCGGACTGAACTGGCTGCTGGCAGCGATTTCCACCGCAGGCACGGCGCCGGTGTATGGCAGGCGCGTTTGCTCTCCGGGGCAGGGTATGCCTTGCTGGCTGCCGCCCTGGTCGTTGCTGCTGTCGCATTGACCCTCCTGGTAATCCATTAATCGAAAATATGACCTGGCTTTTTATCCTCGCGGGTGTTCTGGCGCTTGCCGCAGTTTTTCTGCTTTGGCAGGCAAACCGCCAGCGGGCAGAGAGCGGGTTGCCCCTGGGGCGGATTGTGTATGATGACAGCGGCGGGCGCAAGCGTCTGATCGAGCGCCCCCTCTTTGAACCCACCCTGGGGATCACCGGTAAACCGGATTACCTGGTAGAACATAAAGGCCTGCTCATCCCGGTTGAGGTAAAGAGCAGCGCCGCCCCCGCTCAACCGTATGACAGTCACATCATGCAGCTGGCAGCTTACTGTTACCTGGTAGAGAAAACGCTGCACCACCGACCAACACACGGCATCATCCGCTACCGCAACCGCAGTTTTGAGGTTGATTACACGCAAGAGCTCGAAACCCAATTCCTTGATCTGGTGATGGAAATCCGCCAGGTGGAAAAATCCGCTGAAGCAGACAGGTCGCATGACTATCCTGCCCGCTGCCAGGGCTGTGGCTACCGCAGCACCTGCGACCAGCGCCTGTAGAACCCTGCCTGTTGACAGTGGGGTTTAGCGGCTGGATTAACGTTATAATAATTCGAAATGGTCCAGAATCAGAATATTCCCCGCAAGATCATCCTGCTTTCGCACCCGAACCTGCCCGATTCGATTGAAGAATCGCATCTCCTGGCAGATGTGCTGCAGCAAAACCAGGTTGAAGTCTTTTTTGCCAGCTCGTATACCGATGAAATCCTGGTCACCCAGGTACGCTCTGGAAAATTTGACCTGCTGATCGCCCTCGGTGGGGATGGCACCGTGCTGCGTGCTTCACGCCTGTGTGCCCCGGCCGGGCTGCCCATGCTGGGTGTCAACGTGGGTAATTTCGGATTCCTGACGGAAGTCCAGCGCACCGGCTGGCGGGAGGTCCTCCCGCGCCTGCTGGCAGGGGATTACCACCTGGAAGAGCGCATGATGCTGCACATCAGCCACCTGCGCTGCGGCAAGGTCCTGGATGAATGGGAAGTACTGAACGAGGTGGTCGTCTGCCGGGGTGAGATGGTGCGCCCGGTTAACCTGGTCGCCCGCGTGGAGGGCTATACCCTGGCTTCCTATGTTGCCGATGGACTGATAGCCTCCACCCCGACCGGCTCTACAGCGTACGCCCTGGCAGTGGACGGCCCCGTGCTGCCGCCCGAGTTGCGCAACATCCTGCTGGTTCCCATTGCCCCGCACATGTCATTCGACCGGGCAATCGTGCTTTCCGAGGGAGCGGAAGTTAACATTACTGTGCAGACCCGCCATGACGCTGTTTTGAGCGCAGACGGCCAGCCGCCGGTAAAGGTCGTAAATGGCGATGAGGTCCTGGTTAAAGCCAGCACCCATCCAGCCCGTTTCATCCGTTTCCAGGACCCGGGATACTTTTACCGCACCTTGAACCAGTACACTGAACAAACCCCGCGTACATATGGTGATACCTGATGAGCTTTAACCAACCGGATAAACCAGGTGACGAAGTTATTGACGTTACCCCGATAGATGCCCCCCTGTTTTGTTACAACCACCCCCAGAGGGAAACCCTGCTGCGCTGCAACCGCTGCAGCCGCCCGATTTGCATTGAATGTGCAGTGAAGACGCCTACCGGCTACCGCTGCAAAGAATGCGTCCGCAACCACCAGAAGGTTTTCGAAACCACCCGCTGGACAGATTTTCCCCTGGCAATTGTTATCTCCCTGGTACTCTCCTACTTCGGCAGCTATGTTACCCGCTACCTGGGATTCTTTACCATCTTCCTTGCCCCCATCGCCGGCATCATCATTGCCGAAGCGGTACGCTGGGTCACCCGCCGCAGGCGCTCCATCCAGCTTTTCCGCCTATCTGCTGCCGCGGCAGCCTTGGGAAGCCTGCCGCTCCTGGTTCTTCAGCTTCTGGCTCTCATAGCCATCCTTTCCAGCGGGGGCGGCCTTGGCAGCGGCTCGATTTTTGGAATTGTCTGGAGTGGACTTTATACCATCCTGGTTACATCGTCTGTTTACGGCCGGCTGGGCGGTATCAACATCCGTTGAGTTACAGGTCCAAAGCAATGATCACCGAACTGCGCATCCAAAACTTTGCCATCATCCAGGAGCTGGAACTGAAGCTGTCAGAAGGCTTGACAACCTTTACCGGCGAAACCGGCGCAGGCAAGTCCATCATCCTGGATGCGATCGAAGCGCTGGTGGGCGGCAAGACCGACCCGACCCAGATCCGTGCCGGTGAAGACAAAGCCATCCTGGAAGCCGCTTTCAGCATTGCACCAAAAAAAAACACCTCCCTGGTCGAAATCCTCAAGCGCGAGGAGCTGCTGGATGACCTGGCTGTCATGACCGTTGGACGCGAGATCCGCCGCGAGGGGCGCAGTGTGGCGCGAATTAATGGGCATAGCGTTTCCATTGCACTGCTGCGCGAGCTTGGCTCACTGCTGGTAGACATCCACGGGCAGTCGGAACATCTTTCACTTCTCAACACCCGCCACCACATTGAACTGCTGGACAGTTATGCCGGCAGCGATGAAGCACTGGCAGCCTACCGCCAGGCTTATCACAACCTGCAAAGCTCCCGGCGTGAGTTGAATACCCTCAGGCAGGAGGAACGTGATGCGCTGCAGCGCAGCGACTTGCTGCGTTTTCAAGCCCATGAAATTGAATCAGCCCGCCTGCAGCCCGATGAAGAAGAACCCCTGCGCCAGGAACGCGACAGGCTGGCGAATGCCGAGACACTGGCGGCCCTGGCCCAGGAAAGCATGGTACTGCTCGATGAAGGCAGCAGCGATGTCATTCCTATCACGGACGGCCTGGGAACGCTGGTGGAAAAAATATCCGCCCTTGCGCGCATCGATAAGTCGCTAGAAGAATTGGCAGCTAACGCCAGAGGTATGGAAGAAGAACTGGCAGACCTTGGCCGCAGCCTGCGCGATTACCTGGACGGGATTGAGTATAATCCGCGCCGCCTTGAACAGGTGGATGACCGGCTGAACCTGATCCAAACCTTAAAACGTAAATACGGCCCCACCATACCGGCTATTCTGGGCTTTGGTGAAGACGCCAGGAAAAAACTGGACCTGATCGAAAGCGCCGGGGAGCGTATTGCTGAGCTGGAAAAAGAAGAGCAAGCCCGCCTGGAAAGCCTTGCCAAAGCTGCCCAAGACCTTTCAGCCCAGCGCCAGGCAGCCATTACCCGGATGGAAGAGGCTATTGAGGAAGAATTGAGTGACCTGAGCATGCAGGGGGCGCGCTTCAAGGTGGAAGTGCTGCATGAAGAGGATACCCGCGGGCTGCCCTTCCTGGATGGCAAGCGCTACCGGTATGATGAAACCGGGGTGGACCGGGTGCAATTCCTGATCGCCCCCAACCCGGGAGAGGGTTTGAAACCGATGGTGAAGATCGCATCCGGCGGTGAAACTTCACGCCTGATGCTGGCCTTGAAGAATGTGCTGGCCAGGGTTGATGCAGTTCCCACCCTGATTTTCGATGAGATCGATCAGGGTATCAGCGGCAAAGTTGGCAGCATGGTGGGTGAAAAGCTCTGGAAACTCGGTACCCGCCACCAGGTATTTTGCGTCACCCACCTGCCCCAGCTGGCTGCCTTCGGCAACCAGCATTACAGCGTGCGTAAAGAAGTGGAAGACGGGCGCACCAGCACCCATGTTGCCATCCTGGATGACCAAACACGCGTGCAGGAGCTGTCGCAACTGCTGGGAAATACCAGTAATGCCGGGCTGGCAGCAGCCCGGGAAACCCTCAACCAGGCCCGCCAGCGCTCAAAAGAGTTATCAACCTCCTGATAGAAGTGGATTTTCTACAGTATGAATGACCGCATTCGAAAAATAGTTGTCACCGGCGTTTTAGGCGCCATATCTGCCTTCCTGGGCATCACCCACTGGGGCTTCATCCCCTGGATCACCGGGGCATCCCTCACCATCATGCATGTGCCGGTTATTATCGGGGCTGTGCTGGAAGGGCCGGTGGTCGGTGCACTTATCGGCTTGATCTTTGGCGTTTTTAGCCTGATTCAGGCTGCCGTCGCACCATCTGGTCCGACAGATGTCTGGTTCACCAACCCGCTGCTTTCGGTCCTGCCACGACTTTTCATCGGCCCCATCAGCTGGCTGGTTTGGAGCGCTTTAAAGAAATCCCCAGCAATCGGGTTGATCCTGAGCGGCATCACCGGCAGCCTGGTAAACACCGGGCTGGTGCTCGGAATGATCGGTATCCTCGGCCTGGTTCCCTGGCAGGCGCTGCCTGCTATCGCACTGGCAAACGGCGTGCCGGAAGCAGCTGCATCCGCAATCCTGGTGCTGCTGGTGGTGGCAGCTGTACGCCAGATCCGTATCGGAAGGGGTAAATCGCGTTTATAAAGGAGCAAGACTTGGCACCATTTAAGTTCAGCTACTTTCAGCTGACCTTTGGGCAGGATGAAACTTACCTTCACCCCCACCTGACCTACCAGCGCCTGAAGCGTTGCGGGTATGATGCCATCGAGCTGACCCCGCCCAAAGGCCGGTATGGATTGGGTGTTTCGATCGAGGATTATGTCAAAACCCACAAACAGCTGTGCGCAGAATACGACCTGGAAGTTTCCTGCATCAATGAGTGCTGGGGTGAAGCCTGGGACCCCTACTCGCCGGTTTACAAAACCCTGACCGAACCGAAAACGGCCGCCCTGGCTGTTTCAGAGACTCGCAGCGACATCGATATCGCTGCCGAGTTGGGAGCACCTTCCGTGACCATCGCGGTTGCCATCCACACCGATATTACCATTGATAACGTGAAAGAGTGCACCGCTGTCGCCGTGGACGCCTTGCAGCAGATGTCTGACTATGCCAGTCAGAAGGGTGTCTTCCTGGTGTTTGAGGCTACCAATCACCTCGAAATGGGCAAATTCGTCAATACCGCCCTCAATCACCGCCGGGTGATCGAACTGACGGGACGCAAAAACATCGGCATCCAGCTGGATATGTTCCACGCCAACTTTGAAGAGCTCAACCCATATGAAGCCATCATGGATGCCGGCAACCTGCTCTGGCACCTGCACTGCCGCGATTCAAACTCTCTCACTCCCGGTTACGGCACGGTGGACTGGAAAGCAGTGTTCCGCGCCTTGAAGAAGATTCATTACCCGGGCTATATCACGATCGAATCCGCCCCCATGGTGCCGGACTCGGACACCGCTGCTAAAGACGGGATTGATTTCCTCAAGATCGTTGAAAGGATTGTGGATTACCAGATCACCCCGCAATACCCGAACGGTTTTGCGGTTAACCTCTAAAAGAAGGCCAGCACCAGACCGGCAAACACCAGCACCAGAACAAGAATAATCCCATCCGCCACCCTGAACTGCATCGGCAGCAGGGTGGTGCGTTTTTGGGTACTGCTGTAGCCGCGAGCTTGCATGGCGGATGCCAGGTTTTCTGAGCGCTGCAAAGTGTTGACAAACAGTGGGATGATGACCGGGATGACGCGCCTGACCCGCGCCGTAATGCCCCCTTTGCCTTTACCCCATTCCGCCCCGCGTGCCGTCTGCGCCCGCGAGATCCTTTTTGAAGTCTGTGCCAGCAGCGGGATGAAACGCAGCGTGACCATCACCATCAATGCCAGATCCTGGGCGGGTATCTTGAGCGCCATCAGGGGAGAGAGCAGGTGTTCAAAGGCGCGCGCTGCCTCCGAAGGTTTCAAGGTCAGCCCAGCCAGACTGATGGTGCCAACCAGCCCGGCAAAACGCACCAGCAACCTGGCTCCGTTCAGCAAGTCATGCGGGGTGATGGTATTTTTACCCAGCTGGAGAAGCAGCGGCGTAACCTCGGTGTTGCTGTTGAAAAGCACCTGCAGCGCTGCCAGCACCACCAGGAACGGCAGAGGGATCAACAGGCTACGCACCAGGGGCTTGAGCGGCGGTCTGGCCAGGAACACCGCCAGCAGCAGCGGCACGAACAGCAGCCCCAGGGCGGGCAGGCTGCGCGCCAGCAGATAAGCGATAACCAGGATCACTGGAGCAAGCAGGCGAGTGCGGCTGTCGAGGCGCATGTAAGGCGCACCGGTTCTGACCTCAGGCATGGGCGCTCTCCTCCAGGCTGGCAGCCAGGCAGGCTTCCAACTCACGCAGGATCATTACCCCTTCGGGCAGCTGCCAGCCGGCGTTGCGCATCACCCGGGCAGCCTGTGCGGCTGCCGGCATCTCCAACCCGGCCTCCTCAAGCAGCTCAGGCTGTAAAAAAGCCTGCCTGGTTGGGCCGGAGAAGAGCACTTTGCCATCCTTCAGGATGGTGGCAGATTCTGTCAGTGCGGCCACATCGTTCATGTCATGGGTGGATAGCAGCAGCGTCCTGCCATCCTGCTGCATCAACTGCAGGCGGCGGATGATCTCCTTGCGCGAAGCCGGATCAAGCCCGGCCGTGGGTTCGTCCAGCAGCAGCAGGGGCGTTTGCAGCACCAGGGTTGAAGCCAGCGCCAGTTTACGGCGTTCGCCGCCGCTCAAAGAAAAGGTCAGGCGGTCCTTGTAGCCCTCGAAATCGAGCCCCACAATTTCCATTGCCCAGCGCACCCGTTCAACCACCTCTGGCTGACTGAGCCCCTGCATGCGTGCCCCGTAAGCCGCCTCATCCCCGGCATATTGCTCAAAAAACTGGATCTCCGGGTTCTGGAAAACCATCCCGGCCTGGCGCAGGATCTGCTGCATGCCTGTTTTCGCCCCGGTTACCTCAACCCCGCCGATGATTATGGTTCCCTCAACTGGCTTTTCGAGACCCATCATGTTTAACATCAGGGTGGACTTGCCCGAACCGGTTGCCCCGAGCAGGCTGTGTGAACATCCCGGCATCACCTGCATGGAGACATCCTGCAAGGTGGTGTTGACCTGCCCGTCCTCCGCCTGGTACTGGTGCACAAGGTGTTCGACGGATACGACCGGATCTGCTTTCTTTGACGGACAACCCGAAAAAGCAGGCGCGGGGTTTCCCTGCGGTGCAGGCAGGCTGGCCAGCTGCTCCAGCAGGGTATCCAGGCTGGCAGGCGGAAAGGTTAATGCCGGCAAGAACGGCTGCAGCACCTGGGCAATCTGGATGTACCCCGGTGCAGAAAGACCGCAGCGTTTGAGCAATGGATAATTAGAAAAGACAGCCTGCGGGGCGGCGTCTTCCACCAGTTGCCCCTGGTGCAGCACAACCACACGCTCAGCCCGGGCAGCCTCTTCCATGTGATGGGTGACCATCACCAGGGTGATACCCTCTGCGTGCAGCCGTTCCAGCTCAGCCATCAGTTCCCTGCGTCCCTGCGGGTCGAGCATGGTGGTGGGTTCATCGAACAGCAGCAAGCGCGGCTGTGGCGCCAGGACGCCAGCCAGCGCCAGGCGCTGAGTCTGTCCGGCTGAGAGCAGGTGTGAAGGCCGGCTGCGCTGTCCTTCCAGGTTCATGCGCCGAATCACGGCATCCACCCTCTGGCGCATCCGTGCCGGTTCCCAGCCCAGGTTTTCCAACCCGAAGGCGATATCCTCTTCCACTGTAGCGCCTACTACCTGGTCTTCGGGATACTGGAATACCATCCCCAGAATGGTATGCAGGGTGGACTGGTGTTCAGGCTGGCGGGTATCATGACCGCCAATCTCCACGGATCCGGTCACGGGATGCACCAAACCGGCCATCAGGCGCAGCAAGGTGGACTTGCCCGAACCATTGGCCCCCACCAGGGCAACAAATTCGCCCTCTTCCACCTGGATATTAATCCCATCCAATACAGCCTTGTCCGGGGCAGATGGATAGGAAAAAGCTACGTCTTGCAGGGAAATGAGGGGATTTTTCGGCATGGGTGTTCCAGCAACGATTATACTGGACATTGCAGGGCAGGCAGCAGGTCGGGCAGAATGGCAAAACCAGCCTGGATGGACATCCGGGCGGAAGGGAAATAAAAATGAGTTAATTGAAAACCAGGCCAACTGATCGTGACGTAACCGAATTTCTTAATACAGTTCAAGATGAAGAAAAAAGGAAAGATTGTTTTACCCTGCAACCGGCAATCAATAACAGATATCTCCCAATCTGCAGGTTACGGCAGGCTACTTGATCTCTTCGTGCGGATCAGCCACTTCCCGTTCATCGAAGATGGCGATATGGGGGGCAACCCTGGCCAGCATTTGCAGGAAATCGTCCAGCCAGTACCGCCCCGAAGTGCTGCTGTATTCAATCGTGGTTTCGCCAAATGAGCCGACCATGCGGATATAGGTTTGCATGGCGCTGACCGAAGTGATATATACCTGCTTCCCCAGGGTGTACAGGTGTGCTTCCTGGACCACTTGCCAGGGTAATGTCCGCCGCATCCAGAATAAATTCCGTTTTGACAGCCCCTGCTCAGTGATAGTGGTCTCAACTGAGCCGGCAGCAAAAGACAGGCAGGCCAATGCTGCCGCCAGCCAGACCAACGGAGCGCACAGGGTGTTATTGTTGCTGCCGCTAAAGGAGCCAAACAGGTTGTAAGCGCTCCATCCCAGCAGGCCCAGCCCGGCAATACCGGACAGGACGCGGGGCAGGCGGGAAGATTTGATGATAATCATGGTTCGTTTCCTGTAGCACAAGTATTTGGTGTGCTGGGATTCTAACAGATTACTTCTCCTTCCTGGTTGAAAACAGGCCTTCTCATCGGATTTTCCCTTGACAACCTGTCAAACTCGTATATACTCACTCAGTGAGTATGAGCATTTCACCTGAGTATGTCCTGCTGGGTTACCTGTACAACCAGCCGATGCACGGCTACGAACTGCACCAAACCGTACAGCGCGAGTTCGGGCAGGTGTGGCATATCAGCCAGAGCCAGGCATACAACATCATTAACCGCCTGCTCAACCGCGCTTTGCTGCGGGCTGAGGTCCAGCAAGGGGAAGGCAGCCCGGATAAACACCTGCTATTCATCACAGAAGCCGGGCGCAGCCATTTTATGGCCTGGCTCACCACCCCTACCCCCGCCGCCATCCAACCCATCCGGATCGAATTCATCACCCGCCTGGTATTTGCACGTTCTGCCTTTCCGCACCTTGAAGGGGATATCATCAGGCAGCAGGCAGACCAGGTAAATGAGCGCCTGGCACAGTTGAGCAATCAACTGGCAAGTATGCCTGCTGAAAGCACCGCTAACCGGCTGGCGCTGGAATTGCGCATCCGCTCGCTGACCAGCATTTCTGCCTGGCTGGAAGAGCTTGCCGTTACACCTATCAATAAGGAGTAGAACATGTTAAAAAAGACCCTGCAAGTATTTTCTTTTCTTGTAATTGGCATCATGCTGTTGGCTGCCTGCAGCCCGGCAGCCACTCCCGCCGCCCAGATCGTTCCGGTGACGGTCACGCCGCCTGAAGAAACAGCAACCCAGCCGCCACAGGAGGAACCAGGACAGGTGCAATATACTGTCCAGGATGCCCTGGGAAGGACAGTAACCCTGGATAAAGTACCCGAACGGATCGTAATAGCGGGTAAAGCCGTGTTTATGCTCACAGATGCTGTCTACGCATTCCCAGGTGCAATGGATCGGGTTGTTGGAATCAGCAACACCAACCAGGGGAGAGGCGATTTTATTACACTGCTTGATACAAAAGCAGCCGAAAAGATCACCCTCGCTAACGATGTGGGTCCGGAACAGGTAGCTGCCTTACAGCCTGATCTTGTAATTCTGAAAAGCTACCTGGCTGAAAGCCTCGGCAGTCCGCTCGAAACCCTCGGAATGCCGGTGGTTTACCTCAACCTGGAGACCCCAGAGCAGTACAGCACCGATCTGGCTACCCTGGGCCAGGTATTTCAGAATGAAGAGCGTGCTGCTGAACTGATTGATTATTACAACGAGACTGTCTCAAAGGTTGCATCCGCCACCGCCGGCATGGATGAAGCTGAAAAGCCGCGCGTCCTGCTACTGTACTACAGCGAAAAAGAAGGCAACGTTGCCTTTAATGTTCCACCCAAGGGATACATCCAGACCTTCCTGGTCGAAGCTGCCGGCGGCTTGCCCGTCTGGCTGGATATTGAACTGGGTAGCGGCTGGACTAAGGTCGGCCTGGAGCAAATCGCTGCCTGGGACCCCGACCAGATCTATGTTGTTGCATATACGAAAAACGCCGAACTGGTGGTGGATGATCTGAAAGCCGACCCCAACTGGCAGGGGCTGAAAGCCGTTACCGGTGAGCAGATTTATGCATTCCCCGCGGATTTCTACTCCTGGGACCAGCCGGATGTACGTTGGGTGCTCGGCCTGCAGTGGCTGGCCTCCAAAATCCACCCGGACCTGTGGACGGATTTCAACAGCGTACAGGCTGCCATGGGCTTTTTTGAAAAATTGTACGGGATCGATAACACCACGTTCCTTGAGCTGATCACACCCCTGATGACGGGAATTCAATGAGGTTTCACCGCCCCAACCGCGTGCTGTGGGCTATGGCTGCCGGGCTGGCGGTTGTCTTCCTGCTTTCGCTTTTGATAGGAAGATACCCCCAACCCGGCATAGCTGCACCCTGGCAGATGGCTGGGGATGACCTCGCCATGCGCCTGATCTGGAACCTGCGCCTGCCGCGCCTGCTGACAGCCCTGCTGCTGGGAGCTTCCCTCTCAGCTGCCGGGGCTGCCTTCCAGATGCTTTTCACCAACCCGCTGGTGGAGCCCGGTTTCCTGGGTGTATCGCAGGGGGCAGCCTTTGGTGCAGCCCTGGCGATCATCGCCCTGGGGAACACCGCCTGGCTGGTCCAGGGTTCTGCTGTCCTGTTCGCCTTCCTCGGGTTGGCGCTTTCGTATTTCCTGGCACGGCGGGTTCGCTTTGGCGGCTGGGTGCTGCGCCTGGTGCTGGCGGGCATCGCTGTTTCCGCTTTTTTTTCCTCCGGGGTGGGCATCCTCAAATTCCTGGCAGATCCGCTGAGCCAGCTGCCCGAGATCACCTTTTGGCTGCTGGGTGGGCTGTGGAGCATCGAATGGAAAGATCTGCTGTCAATCCTGCCCCTGGTGCTGATAGGGTTGTATATCCTCTACCGCATGCGCTGGCGGTTGAATCTGCTTTCGCTGGAGGATGAGGTGGCATTTTCACTGGGCACCACCCCGCAGCGCGAGCGCACCCTGGTACTGGCAGCCGGGGTGGCTGCAACCGCTGCAGTTATTTCGGTCAGCGGTATCGTCGGCTGGGTGGGTTTGCTCGTACCGCACCTGGCACGCCGCATTTTCGGCGCAGACGGGCGTTATGTCATCCCGGCATCCATCCTGCTGGGGGCAGGTTTCACAGTCATCTGTGATGACATCGGGCGTACTCTGCTGGCAGGTGAGATTCCCCTCGGGATTTTGACTTCACTGCTAGGCGCACTGGCATTCATGCTGCTGATGATGGCGCGTAAAGTGCAGGTACAGAGATGACCAGCCCCATCCTGGAATTTATAGACATCGTGTTCCGCTATGCTGGCACTCCCGGGCTGGTGCTGGATGGTTTTTCGCTGGCCATCCCTGCCGGGGCCATCACTGCCATCCTGGGGCCGAACGGCAGCGGCAAGACCACCCTGATGCGCCTGGCTTACGGCAAAGAACAGCCGCTGGAGGGCAGCATCCAGCTGGAAGGGAAGGACCTGCACGCCTTTTCGCGCCGCGAACTCGGGCGCTGGATCGGGCTGGTGCCGCAGAACGAGCACCTGCACTACGACTACACCCTGATCGAGTATACCGTGCTGGGCAGGGCACCGTACCTCGACCCGCTGGCAATGCCGGCTGAAGCAGATTTTGAGATCGCCAGCCAGGCGCTCAAACGGGTCGGGCTGGGCGGGATGGAATATCGGGCAGTCACGCGCCTGAGCGGGGGAGAGCTGCAGCTGGCGCTGGTGGCGCGCGCCCTTACCCAGCAGCCGCGCCTGCTGCTGCTGGACGAACCCACCTCACACCTCGACCTGGCTAACAAGCGCAGACTGCTGGATATAGTCTCAGAGCTGTCCGCACAGGGTATAACGATCGTGTTCACCACACATGAACCTGAAGCCGCCGCCAGTGTGGCATCGCACCTGGTGTTGATGCGCTCCGGCCGGGTTCAATTCAGCGGCCCAACCGCTGAAGGATTGACCAGTGAGAGGTTGAGCGCTGCTTACAATGTGCCCGTGCGGGTCATCCCCGTGGACGGCATACGGGTGGTGGTATGGTAGGCACTTTCCCGAAAATTGTGATCATTGCGGGGGCAAGCGGCCAGGGCAAGACTCGCCTGTGCCAGGCGCTGGTTAACCTGGCCAAAATCCAGGGGCTGGCGGTGAAAGGCATTCTTTCCCCGGCAGTGTTTACAGGTGGAGAAAAGACCGCCATCCTGGTGGAAGATGCATCAACCGGAAAGCAGCGTGAGCTGGCGCATGCTCGCCAGGCAGGCTCTGAAGGGGAAATCCAAACCGGGCACTGGACTTTCGACCCAGGCAGCATGGCCTGGGGCAGCTGGATTCTCGCTGAAGCCGGGGAGTGTGGCTTGCTGGTGGTGGATGAACTGGGGCCGCTGGAATTCACCCAGCACATAGGCTGGGTGGAAGGCATCCAGGCGATCAACCGCAGGCAGTACCGCCTGGGAGTGGCGGTGGTCCGCCCGTCGCTGCTGGAACAGGCCCTGGCACTCTGGCCGGAAGCCACTGTGTTTACAGTGGATCGCAGCAAGGCGGTAGAAGACCAGGCAGGGGAGATCCTGAGCCTGGCAGATTCCTAAATATTGCTATTATTGGGGGTAAAAACTTTTTTCCAAGGAGTCCAGCTATTCCCTGGGCGGTGTCAAGCTGGAAGTTCCTGGAAGTTCCTCGCTACCGGATTTACGTTATATAATCATTTGTATCCGTACAAGCATACTATTTAAGGAGAACCATGAAGAAGATTGTTTTCATCTCTATGTTGTTCGTATTGCTTTTCTCCCTGGCAGCCTGTGCCCCGGTTGTGCCAGCCCCTGCTGAAACCGAGGCAGCAATAGAGGCGACAGAACCGCCTGTTGAAGAGACTGTAGCGCCGGCGACGGTGGGGGAGTCTGTTCTTGAGATCGACGGGAATGACACCACACTGAATTTTACGATCGAAGAACTGCAAGCCCTGCCTGCTACAGAAGGATATGCCGGCCTTCTCAGCAGCTCGGGAAGTATCACACCGCCTGCGCTACATAAAGGTGTATCCCTCAAAGACCTGGTCGACCAGCTGGGGGGCATGAGTGAGACAATGGGGGTGTACGTAGAAGCCGTGGATGGGTATGGAATAACGTTTTCCTATGACCAGGTTATGTCAGGCGAATTCATCACCTACGACCCTTCTAATGGTACCGAGATCGCTGTCGAAGGTCCATTGACCGCCATCGTCGCCTATGAGCGTGAAGGTGAACTGCTGGACCCCGTGCAGGATGGACAGCTGCGCCTGGTGATCGTCAGCCCCGAACCCGATAACCTGGTTGACGGCCACTGGATGGTCAAATGGGTTAACCATATCGAACTGCGTGATACCGGCGCTAACTGGTTCCTTCACCTGGAAGGGGCAATCAGCGAAGAAATGGACCGGGCTACCTTTGAATCCGGCTCATCTGCCCACTGCCACCTGGAAGTGTGGACCGATGAGAATGGTGACGAATGGTCCGGTATTCCGCTCTGGTACCTGCTCGGGCGGGTGGATGATGCCGTCCGCCATGAAAGCCGCGCCTTTGATGAAGACCTGGCAGAAGCTGGCTACACCATTACCATAACCGCCGCCGATGGCTATAGCATTGAACTGAACAGTCAGGATGCCGCCTTCAACGATGAATGGATCATTGCCTCGCACGTCAATGGTGAGCCGATCGCAGATAAGAATTATCCCCTGCGCCTGGTGGGCAATGGCCTGGAAAAAGGCCAGATGATCGGCGCGATCGAATCCATCACCCTGGGGATCGAACCGATAGCAGAACCCGTCCAGGAAACACAGGTGCCGGTAACCAATATGACCGGCGACCTGGTGATCTTTGGCAATGTCGATTTCACCTTGCCCTTCATGTACGCTGAACTGCAGGACATGGATGTGGCGACCATCACAGCGAAACACCCGAAAAAAGACGAAACCCGCGAGTATCAAGGGGTCTTGCTGAAAACCCTGCTGGATATGGTAAAGCCCAAACCGGGTGCCAGCAAGCTGAAATTAATTGCCGGTGATGGATACAGTATTGAAGTACCCCTTGCAGATGTGACCGCCTGCCAGGACTGCATGCTTTCCTTTGGCGATGACGAAACGCTGAACAGCGTCATGCCGGGTATGGAAAGCTCTGCCTGGGTGAAGGATGTTGTCCAGATCATCATCCAATAAGCCGGCCCAGAAAATACAGGCGGGCAGGAGAACTGCCCGCCTGTGATTACTGCTTGCACAATGAAATTAAAACAAACCAATTTCCATATCATCCTGGTGTTTATCCTGCTCAGCCAGCTGCTGGCTGGCTGCACCCCGAAAAATAAAACCCCGCTGGTGGTATTTGCAGCTGGCAGCCTGATCCTCCCCATGCAGCAGGTGGAAAAGGCATTTGAAAAGAGCCATCCGGATATTGATGTAAACCTGGAATTCCATGGAAGCATCCAGGTGCTCAGGCATTCTGCCGAATTGCATGAGCCTATCGACCTTGTCATGAGTGCCGACCATGCCCTGATTCCCATGCTGATGTACACCCAGGACTTGCCGGGAACAGACATCCCGTATGCAAGCTGGTCCATGAAATTTGCCACCAACAGCATGTCGCTTGCTTATACACCCCAAAGCCGGTATGCAGATGAGATCACACCGGATAACTGGTTCGAAATTCTCGGCCGCGATGATGTGCGCATCGGGCTTTCAGACCCGCGTTTTGATGCCTCCGGCTACCGGACGCTGATGCTGTTGAAGCTGGCAGAACAGATGTACGGCAAAGAAGGCATCTTCTCCAGCGTTTTTGGCGGGCAGTTTACCACCCCGATCCGCGACCTGGACCGGCCGGAGCAGACCACCATCCTGGTTCCCGAACTGCTGGAAACAAAATCCGGTGCAAAGGTGTTCATGCGGGGTTCCAGCATCCAGCTGCTGAGCCTGCTGGAATCAGGGGATATCGATTATGCATTTGAATACCGCAGCGTGATCGAACAACACAAACTGGAAGAAATTGTCCTGCCTGATGAAATCAATTTGGGCAGCCCGGACCACCTGCAGGATTATGAAAAAATGGTCGTAAAGCTGGATTTTCAACGCTTCTTAACCGTGGAGCCGCTGTTCAGGGGAGAGGTGATCGCGTACGGGCTGACCATACCGGCCGATGCCCCCCACCCGCAGGAAGCAGAGCAGTTCATCCAGTTTTTGCTGGGCGATGAAGGCAGGCAGATCATGTCAGCCAACCATCATCCTCTGCTGGACCCGGTCACCGTGGACCATCCAACCAGCCTGCCGGAATCGCTGCGGCCTCTCGTCCAGCCTGGGGGATAGAATATGGTCAGCCGGAGACAGTGGTTCTCAACCCTGCTAATATTCCTGGCCAGTGTGGCAGTGTTGATGGTTATCCTGCCCCTGGCAGTAACGGTGTTTGCCACCGGACCTGGCGAGCTGCGTGCTGTCATTTCAGACCACGAAGTCCTCAAATCGATCGGCACCAGCTTCCTGGCCGGCATCATCGCAACCTTACTTGGCTTTGTTTTTGGTGTGCCGCTTGCCTGGGTGCTGGCGCGCCGAAATTTTACAGGAAAGGCGTTTGTCGAGGGGTTGGTGGTTTTACCCGTAATCATCCCGCATACCGCTGCAGGCATCGCCCTCCTGATGGTGTTTGGCAGCCGGGGAATGCTCGGCAGCCTGTTTGCAAAGGCAGGGCTTTTCTTTGTAGATTCGATCGGTGGCATTGTGGCAGCAATGGTTTTTGTTGGCTTACCCTTCCTGGTAAGCGCTAGCCGCGAAGCCTTCTCGGAGGTCGATCCTGAGCTGGAAAAGGCCGCCATGATCGACGGGGCAAACCTGCGGCAGGTTTTCACCCATGTTACCCTGCCGCAATCCTGGCGGGGAGTTACATCAGGGGCAATGATGATGTGGGCGCGTGGCATCAGCGAATTTGGGGCGGTAGCCATCCTGGCATATCACCCGAAAACGGTACCCGTGTTGGTGTTCGAACGCTTCCAGGGATACGGGCTGAATGCCGCTCGCCCGATAGCCGTGATCCTCATCCTTGCTGTGCTGGTGGTGTTTATCTCACTGCGGCTGCTGGCAAACAGGAACAGGGAACCATAAAAGGATTCCCGGATTCTGAATTACTTCAAATCCAGGGAGCCTATCATCAACTTTTCTGAATAGGTTTCTCCTGATACCCCTTATTGCATCCCAATCGATAAGGTTTTATAATCATTTGTACCAACACAAGTAAACTGTAAGAGGAGAATTATGAAAAAGATCCTGTATTCTTTGCTGTTAGTTGTATTTTTATTCGGCCTGGTTGCTTGCGCACCGGTAACCCAGGCGCCCCCGGCAACGGAAGAGCCCGCCGCACCCCCGGCAACCGAAGCTCCTGTGGCGACGGAAGAACCCGTTGTCGCCACTGAAGCTCCCGAAAAACCCGCCCCTGAGAATCCCGAGCTGATTTTGGCAACCACCACCAGCACGCGCGATTCCGGCCTGCTGGATGTCCTGCTCCCCATTTTTGAGGAACAGACCGGCTATGTGGTCAAAATGATCGCAGTCGGCACGGGTGAAGCCCTGAAGATGGGCGAAGAAGGCAATGCCGATGTCCTGATGGTGCATGCCCCAGCTTCCGAAGTAACCTTCATGGAGAACGGTTTCGGCAAGCAGCGCGAACTGATGATGCACAATGACTTCGTGCTGGTGGGGCCGGCAGAGGATCCCGCCGGCATTAAGACTGCCGCGAGCGCGGTGGAAGCCTTTACCAAGATCGCTGAAGCCAAAGCCCCCTTCGCCAGCCGTGCGGATGATTCAGGCACCCATAAGATGGAACTGAAATTATGGGAAAAAGCCGCCATCACGCCGGATGCTGCCTGGTACCTTGAAACCGGGCAAGGCATGGCAGATACCCTCAAGATTGCATCCGAGAAGTACGCCTACACCTTAACCGACCGGGCAACCTACCTGTTCCAGAAGGATAACCTGGACCTGGAAATCCTGTACGAAGGCGACCCCGTCTTCCTCAACATCTACCACGTCATCACCGTCAACCCCGATAAATGGCCGCTGGTGAACGCAGAAGGCGCCCAGGCATTCCTGGATTTCTGCATCTCCCCCGAGACCCAGGCGATCATTAAAGATTATGGCACCGACAAATTTGGCCAGCCGCTCTTTATTGCTGATTACGGCAAGGATGAGAACAACCTGCTGGGCGAAAAACCGGCATTAAAGATCGGCGGGAATGTGGAGACTGAAGTCTCCCTCTCGTATGAGGAGGTCGCTGCCATGACGATGACCACGGTAAACGCCAAACACCCCAAGAAAGATGCAGCTAAAGACTACACCGGTGTGCTCCTGAGCGAACTGCTTGCCCTGGCCAAACCTGGCTCTGATGCAACAAAACTGACCTTTGTCGCCAGCGACGGTTTCACCAGTGAAGTTGCCATGGCTGATGTGCTTGCCTGTGCCGACTGCCTGGTTGAACTGGGTGATGAGCAATCCCTGAACGCCGTCATGCCCGGCATGGAAAGCAAAGCCTGGGCGAAATACGTCGTCGAAATTGTGATCGAGTAGTTTACCTGAATTAATAAAATAAAGGTGGGCAGGAGCCCTGTCCACCTTTATAATTTAAGCAAGAAACGTATTACAAAAGTAGACCATGGAAGTGATCTGGAAAGGCATACTGCAGGCGCTGGAGCTCCTCTTCTCGTTCGATCCAGAGGTGCTCAAGGTCGCCCTGCTTTCCCTGCAGGTTTCCGGGCTGGCAACCGCCATTAGCCTTATCATCGGCTTGCCGCTGGGCACCCTGCTGGCATTGGGAAAGTTCCCCTCCAGGAAGTTCATCCTCAGCCTGATCAACACCGGCATGGCGCTGCCCCCGGTGGTGGTTGGCCTGGCGGTCTCTATTTTCCTGTGGCGCAGCGGACCCCTCGGCAGTCTGCGCCTGATTTACACCCCCATCGCCATCGTCATCGCCCAGACCATTATCGCCGCTCCGGTGGTCACCGGGCTGACGGCCTCAGCCTTACAATCGCTCGACCCGCGCCTGAAACTGCAGTTGCAGGGGCTGGGCGCATCGCGCGCCCAGGTGACCTGGAGCCTGTGGAAGGAAGCCCGCCTGCCCCTGCTGGCCGCCATCATGGCCGGTTTCGGCAGCGTGATCTCCGAGGTGGGCGCCTCGATGATGGTGGGCGGCAACATCCGCAACCAGACGCGCGTGCTTACCACGGCCATCGTGCTCGAGACCAGCAAAGGTGAATTTGCCCTGGCGATCGCCCTGAGCGCCATCCTGTTGCTGCTGGCATACCTCGTCAATCTCTTCCTCACCAGCGTACAGCAGAGGCGCCATTGAACCCGGACGCATTGCTATCCCTTAAAGACATATCAGTCGTCCGCGGCGGGCAGCGCGTTTTGGAACTGGATGATCTTGACATCCTGCGCGGTGAATGCCTGGTGGTGATCGGCCCCAACGGTGCCGGCAAGAGCTCCCTGCTGCTGACGGCTGCCGGGCTGCTGCAGCCCGCCTCCGGGAGCATGCTGAAGGGGGGCAAAGAGGTGTACTCCGGCAGCCTGCTGGAATACCGCCGAAAAACCGGGCTTGTCTTGCAGGATCCCCTCCTGATGGACATGAGCGTGTACGATAACGTGGCTTCCGGGCTGCGCTTCAGGGGTGTGGGCAGCAAGGAGATCGCCCCGCGTGTGAATACCTGGCTGGAGAAATTCGGCATAGCCCGCCTGGCAAAAAGGCGCGCCCGATCGCTCTCGGGCGGTGAAGCCCAGCGCACCAGCCTGGCACGCGCCCTGGTGCTCGACCCCGACCTGCTGCTGCTGGATGAACCTTTCAGCGCTCTGGATGCCCCCACCCGCGCCCGCCTGCTGGAGGATTTCCACAACCTGCTGCAGCAGAGCCACGTCACCACCCTGATGGTGACGCACGACCTGAACGAAGCCCTGCAACTGGGCGATAGGGTGGCGGTTTTGCTGGATGGAAAGCTCAGGCAGGCCGGCACCCCGCAGGAGGTGTTCAACTCGCCGGTGGATACCGGTGTGGCAGCCTTTGTGGGGGTCGATACGGTCATCCCGGCCGAAGTGACTGGCTCACAGGAGGGTATGCTACAGCTGAAAGCCGGCAGCTACACCCTCGAATGCCCCGGTACAGCCAACACAGGGCAGCAGGTGCTGCTGTGCCTGCGCCCTGAAGATATCACCCTGTGGATGGACGGAGCCGCGCCCCAATCCAGCGCCCGCAACCGCATGCAGGGGGTAGTGCAGCGCTGCAGCGTGCAGGGCGCCCTGGTACGGATCCAGGTCGATTGCGGCTTCCCGGTCGTGGCGCTGATCACGCGCTCGTCCTGGATGGAGATGGGCATCCGCGACGGCGCCCGGGTGACGGTTACCTTCAAGGCCACCGCCGGGCATGTCCTGCCGCGCGCTGCTTCCAAATAATGCTTGACAGTCTGCAAGGGCACGCCTTATAATACACCTCGCATTCCTCGATAGCTCAATCGGCAGAGCGGGCGGCTGTTAACCGCTAGGTTCCAGGTTCGAGTCCTGGTCGAGGAGCCTTTTATTATTAGGGGTTATTACTGGCCCAGCTTTAAGATCCAATAACTGAATAGCAGTATCGATTAGAAACGGGAGGGCATCATGTCGTTTCTCAAGGGATTTCTTACCAACCTGCTTATCATCGCGGCAATCGGGGTTGTGTTGTTCATCGTTTCGCCCGACATGATGAAACAGGTTTTCCAGCTATATGGGGGTCTATTTGGCCCGGTTGTTATTGTGTTACTGATAATTGTTGCTGCGCTGCCGAGGAGACGCAGAAGATCAAGAAATTAGTAGCTTTTCCTGAGACGATAGATTACATTCCTGTTTCAGTCAACTTTTCTCGTTTATATCAACCAAATCGCTTTTACGGGATCAATTATTATAAAATGTGTTAAATTTAAAGAAGCCCTAAGTCGAAGCTAACAAGCTTCTGATTGGATTATTAATGCCAAATAACTACCTCTACAATGCCAAAAAAGCAAAAAACGACGAGTTTTACACACAGTATCACGATATTGAAAAAGAAATTTCAGCCTATGTAGAATTCAACCCTGATGTGTTTCGCGATAAAACGGTGCTTTTACCCTGTGATGACCCGGAGTGGAGCAACTTTACCAGGTATTTTGCCCAAAATTTTGAGCGGTTTGGGCTGAAAAAACTTATAAGTACCAGTTATGCTGCAGATAGCAAAACGTATAAAAGTAATTACCAGCCAACCCTCTTTGAAATCAGGGAACCCCAATTTGACGAACTAAGAACTACTCAAAATGGTAAGCTGTTCACCTTGACACACGATATGACCGGCGATCATAAGGTTAACGTAGATGATTTGGAGTGGCATTACCTGGCGGGCGATGGGGATTTTCGAAGTAATGGGGTAAAAGAGTTGCAGGATGAATCTGACATCATTATTACCAATCCACCTTTTTCACTGTTGCGAGAGTTCTTGATATGGATAATTGAAGCTCAAAAGCAATTCGTAGTAATCAGCAATTTGAATGCCATTACCTATAAAGATTTTTTCCCTCTTATAATGCACGATAAGATGTGGCTTGGAAATGGTTTTCATGCAGGCAATGCTTATTTTTCAACCCCTTTTGCTAAAGAATATGCGGAAGGGGTTTACAACCCAGAAACGGGCTTGGTGAAATTTAGGAATGTATGTTGGTTCACCAATTTGGATCACGGAAGGCGACATCGACCTTTACCTTTAATGACAATGGCAGACAACCTGAAATTCAGCAAGCACAAGGAAATCAAGGGAAAGAATAATTACGACAGATACGAAAACTATGATGCCATCGAAGTTCCATATACCGATGCTATTCCCAGTGACTATGATGGTGTGATGGGTGTCCCTATTAGCTTTCTCGATAAATATTCTCCTGAGCAATTTGAGATTGTTGGAATGTGTGAAAATGAAGATTTATATAAATTGAAAACAAGAGTGTATACCACTGCTGAATGTAAACAGGCATACCTTGATAAGTTTGGAAAAGCAGGAACTTACGATTTAAATGCCAGCGGTGTAATTTTAGTAGATGGTCTACTAGAAAAAGTCTATCAACGAATATTGATAAAACATAGGAAACCCACAAAATGATTACGACCCTGAGAACCGACCTTACAATAAAAGATATTAGCGAAGGTTTTGTCTATAACGAACTGGAAGGCAAGGGACTGTTTGGCTTATCAGGCAAATTAACCATCCAACCAGAGTACCAGCGCAACTATATCTATGCAGATGGAAAAAGGGATGTGGCTGTCATTGAATCCATCCTCAAGGGTTACCCATTGGGTTTGATTTATTTCAACAATGTAAGTGCTGATAAATTCGAGGTTTTAGACGGTCAACAGCGCATCACCAGTTTTGGACGATTTGTAACCAATAAATTTGCCGTAAAAGATGAAAATGGGATGGAGCAGTATTTCAGCGGTATAGCAACCGATAAACAATCAATAATACTGAACACGAAACTTCTTATTTACGAATGCGAAGGTACTGAAAGCGAGATTAAAGAGTGGTTCAGAACGATCAATATTGCTGGCATTCCACTTAATCAGCAGGAATTATTGAATGCCGTGTATTCAGGACCATTTGTCACACTTGGCAAGGAAGAGTTTAGCAATAGCCAAAATGCCAATGTACAAAAATGGGGGTCGTATATTTCTGGAAGCGTTAATAGGCAGGATTTTTTTGAACGTGCTCTTGAATGGGTGAGTAGAAGCAACATTGGCGATTATATGAGCCGCCATCGTTATGACAATAACATAACCGAGTTAAAAACATATTTTAATAGTGTGATCGATTGGATCTCTAGTGTATTTATAGATGTGAAAGATGAAATGCGTGGATTGGAGTGGGGTAGATTATATGAAGAGTATCATAAAACACCATATAATCCGACCGCAGTATCTGATGAAGTGCAAAAACTTTACGGCGATTTGTATATTAAGAACCGAAAAGGGATTTTTGAATATATTCTTGGTGGGTCTTTTGAGACCAATTTGTTAGATGTTCGGGTTTTTGATGATGCAACCAAGAAAAATGTATTTGTCGCTCAATCCGCTGCAGCTGAAGCTAACGGAAAGTCAAATTGCCCGCTATGTGCTATTGGACAGGATGCCAACAAAACAAAAATATGGAAATTTGGGGAAATGGACGCCGACCATGTGGCGGCATGGAGCAAAGGCGGTGCAACAGACATTAGTAACTGCCAGATGTTATGCAAAACACACAATCGGGCAAAGGGAAATCGGTGAAAAGGATAACCTAATAGGATTATATTGTGCGAAAACATACCGCTAAAATACAGCTTATTAGGAATTACAGTACTTTTCTTAGTTCGCTGTTAGTATTTTCAACGAAAACATAGTCCAAAGGGAACTGATTTTTGTTCCAAATTGTTCCATTTTCGAACCCTGGTCGAAGCACCTCCCTACCCCACAATGACTTTCCTTTTCCAGCGTGCTACTAAGAAATAGCCCTGAAATTCCCTAAAACATTCCCGCCCACAACCCACCGCGAGATCCAACCCCTGTGTGAGCCTTCTTCCGCAGAGCAGAAAGGAGTGATGAACCTGTATCCTTGGCTTACCTGGCATAAGAAGGTTCTAGGATTGTGAGGTGAAAAAATGAAAGCGTTTGTCTTAATCGTGGTTATCGTGGCTGTGATATTCGGGCTGGGATTCATGTTTATTCCCAACATCGCCTCATGCCTTACGGCTCAACCCTGGATACAACCGGGGCATTCATGGCCCGCTACTTCGGCTCGGCGCTGCCTGGCCCGGGTGCGATCTATTACCTGGGCCGCGGGGCAAAAACCGCTGAAGAATTCTTAAAAGCCGGGCTGCTGGGCGGGGCAGCGGTGGGTATTACCGGGTTGACCGTTTCCATCTGGGACGTGATCGCTAGGACGCATAACGCCCTGGTCTGGCTCAACGTGCTGCTCTATGGTTTCTTCACCGTGGGATTCGGGTATTTCTATTTTAAGAAGTAGACCCGGGTTCAGGGGATAATTAGATCGTCTTTCTCATTTCTTTAACCAGGCATACACCTCGCACAACATTACCAATCCGGTTAATGCCCTTTTGTATATGCTGTTGCCACAGCCCGATAGAGGTTGTTGCATAATTTTCTCGCGTGGGATAAGATACCTTCAGACGAATGAATAGAAGGAGGAATTCCATGTCTGTTGCCAGGATTACCGAGATCAAAGCATCTTCTCCCGTCAGTTTTGATGACGCCCTCAAGGCCGGCGTTGCCCGCGCCCACAAAACCCTCAAGAACGTGGTCTCCGCCTGGATCGAGAACCAGGAAGTGACCATCAGCCCGGAGGGCCAGATCAGCGAGTACCGGGTCCATTTGAAGATCACCTTCATCCTCGAAAATTGACCAAGCATCCACAAAAGAGTATTTCATTCCGGCTTGTTCAAAACATAGAAAGTTGCGCCAATTGGCATTGGCGTTGCTTAGTGACGCCCATGTGAGACATCTATGGACATCCAGGTAAACAGGGGTGCATTGTTGTTCCTCATTTTACAAAGCCATCGGAATTATCTACTGACATATAATTAGTGTGTCCAGTTATCCTAAGCCAGCCAGGCTATACCAGCCTTACCTATGTCAAATGTACCCCTTCCCTTCAAGAACCTGAACGCCGATGCCTGGCGCAAGCTGGCGCTGGCTGCAGCCTGCCTGCTGTACGTCATCACGTTCATGGCGGTTGTCCTTCATCCTGGAGTGCTGCTCGGCGCAGGCAGCGATTTTTTGGCTTTGTGGAGCGCCGGTAAAGCCGCCAGCCTGTACGGGTACACCCAAATCTACGATCTCGAGGTATTGCAGCAAATCCAGTACCAGCCCCTGCAAGCAGTCTTTACTTCACCGCAGGATTTCTATCCCATCCCGGTTCCATACTTCCCTGTTTTTATCCTTCCCTTCCAGTTGTTCAGCCTGCTGGATGCCAGGACCGGGTTCTGGGTGTATTCGGTACTGTCCACCACTGTGTTATTGGGGTACCTGCTCTTCTTCCGCCGGCGGCTGCTGCCTGGCCGAAAGCTGGATAACGGTCAAAAGGTGCTGGCAGCTGCATTGCTGATTAGCTACCCGGTTTTCTCCAACCTGTTGTTCGGGCAGGTGGAAGTCTTCCTGGTGATCTGTACCGGAGAAATGATCCAGGCTGCACTAGCAAAAAAGCCCCTCCTGTGCGGCGCCTGGCTGGGAGGATTGCTGCTCAAACCTCAGCTCTTGCTGCTGGTAATCCCTGCTCTGCTTCTGATGCGGCACTGGAAGATGCTGGCCGGGTTCGTGCTGGTTTCAGCCCTGGTATTGCTCTCCTCGCTGGCACTTTCCGGTCCTGACGGCATGGCTGGTATGATCAGCCTGTGGACCAGCTATGTGCCAGGGGTGGCGTCCAATTCCCCGCACGTTATGGCAAACTGGCGCATGCTGGCGGTAAATGTTAACTCCTGGACGAATTCCTGGTTTGGCTGGATTCTGGCTGCCCTGGGTATCCTGGCTACCCTGTACGTATGGGGCAGGTTGTTATTGGAACAGGCTGCTTTCGGGTCGCCCCACTGGATTATGAAACTGGCAGCGGTCATGGCAGCATCTGCCGCAGTGACCTGGCACTCTCACATCCATATGGGCATGGCATTGATCCCTTTCCTTCTTTACGCTGCCTTTACCTTTCCAAGTAGCGCAGTGTGTAAGGTATTTGATTGGTATGCGTTCAGTTTTCCTGCCGCCTTGCTGCTCGGGTATCTCTATTTGTTGCCTATCGTAATCTGGAAATTCCAACCTCTAGCAAACCTCAACAATTTCCTGCTGGGACTGGCAGGACTGTGTGTAAACCTATTCATCCTGGTTGAAATGTCAATGGACCACCCCAAACAGGACACTTTACAATTTCAATAACAAGCGCCAGTTCCTTGTAAAAATTAATCGAAGTAAAAAAATTTGCGCAGAATTTGTTCACAAATGAACATTCCACTTGAAAGGAAATTCTGATGAAATTTCTGATTGTGTACGATTCATATTTCGGTAATACCGAAAAGATAGCCCGGGTTGTTGCTGATACTCTCGCCGCATCCGCCGATGTGGAAACGGTAAAGATCAGCACTCTCGCTTTTGATAAAGTCAGCGGCCACGACCTGTTCATCCTGGGCAGCCCTACCCGCGGATTCAATGCTTCTGAGCAGGTCCAGGCATTTTTGAAGACAATACCCGCAGGCGGGTTGCAGGGCATAAAAACCGCCGTGTTCGATACCCGCATCCACCCGGATACAATCAAATTCTTCCTGCCCCGCTTCATCGTCAAACGCGGCGGGTACGCGGCAGAGAAAATGGCAGCTGCGCTGGCACAAAAAGGCGCCGTCCTGTCTGCCGGACCTGCCTGGTTCATTGTAAAGGAATCGGAAGGACCGCTGGTGGAAGGCGAGTTGGAGCATGCCGCCCAGTGGGCAGCCAGCTTGCTGGAAAAAGCAGCTTGATCCAGAATTTCAAACCGGGTCTATAATTGAACAAATTGTGATACTGAAGGGATTATTGCAATGCTGACCAAATTCCGCCTGGCTCTCTTTGTCCTGATTACCATACTGCTGCTTTCCGCGTGCAGCAATTCACAAGAACCAGCAGCCCCTTCATCGGACGAGGTTGCCACCTTTCCCCCACCAACTACGTTCACCCCCGAACCGACCATAGTACCCTCTGCTACCGCCACCCCGGAACCAACTTTTACAGCCGTGCCCACTTCCACGCCCACCCTGGGTGTTAAGGAGGCCGGTTTCAGCGCCTGGTGTGCGCCAAACAGCCTTTATGCAACAGAACTGGGTTATACCATGCCTGAAGGTGCCCAGGTTGCGCGGCAGGAAAACGGGTTCACCGAGGTGGACGGCATTGTGCAATCATGCACCTTTATTTACACCTTTAACCAGCCCATCCCTGACGGGATGCAGGTCGCTCTGTATGACACCCGCCCGGAACCCTGGTTCATATACCCGCTCACCAGGGCAGCTGATAACCCGGCAATTGGATATTTCTTCACCAACCACGAATACATCGTTAACCTGCCCTACTGGGAAGTGGATTACCGCTTTGAGCTTCAGGATGCGGCTGGCGTTGTTCTCCGGTCAGATGAAATCCATATCCTGCGTCCGCAGAACGTGGGGTATTGCTTCGGGGGCTACCTGCCAGATCCGGTCACGCTCAAGTGTGAATTCCTGGGGGAAGCCCACCCCTGGGACCCATGGTACGGTTGGGACCTCGACCCGAAATTGCCTTAATACTTCAATAAATACAAAAAGAGATTGCCCCAAAAGAAGGGGTAGTCTCTACTTTTTTATTAAAGTCGTGACAGGATTCAAAAACCGGAACAGTAAAGGAAGCGGGTATTTCGCCTTGAAAGGTGCCGATACAAGATCCTTCGTTCGTTTTTATTTGTCAATCTGAGCAGAGCGAAGAATCTCGCCTTGAAAAATCCAGTGCTAGATCCTTCGGTCGTGCCTCCCTCAGGATGACTAACATCGGCTCTTCCGGTCTGAGCAACAGGCAATATTTTCCGTACCGAAGCGCAGGGTCGTTTTAAGCAACACTTTTCTTGCTTGCCTCTCATAGCTTAGGCACGGGTTTTGGTTCTGCCTTCAACGCAAGAAGTCTTTCCACATCCTGGTGAACAGGTCCTTCTGCCAGACCGAGGATTTTATCTCCCGGCAGGAGAACCACACTGCCGTTGGGGATAATAAATTCTGACCCGCGTGCAATCAGCACCAGCAGAAAATCACCCGGCAGCCCGATTTCGACAATGGCTTTATTCGCCACCCAGGAATTCTCTGGAATGAGAATCTCCTGCAGCTCGCCCTTCCATTCTGATTCTTCAACAAATTCGATCGGGTAGCGGGTTTCAGCCTGGTCGATACCATCCAGCTTCAGCTTCTTTGCCACATACGGGATAGTCGTTCCCTGCAGCAGGGCAGAGATCAGGACAACAAAAAAAACAGTATTGAAAATCAGGTCTGACTGGGGAATGCCCATCAAGCGCGGATAGGTAGCCAGGATGATTGGGACGGCACCGCGCAGCCCCACCCATGAAATGAACACCTTTTCGGACAGGCTGATCTTGGAAAATGCTGTGCCGAGAAAGACACTCACAGGGCGGGCGACAAGTGTCAGGAAGAGAGCCATTGCCAGCCCGGGCAGGACAATTGTGACCAGCCTGGAAGGGAACACCAGCAGCCCCAGCGCCAGGAACATGGCGATTTGCATCAGCCAGGCCAGGCCGTCGTAAAAGCGCAGCAGGCTGCGCTTGTGCAGGAACTCTTCGCGGCTCATCATCAAACCGACCAGGTAAACCGCCAGAAAGCCGCTGCCTCCTATCAGGGCAGTGACGCTGTAGGTCAGGAAGAGTACACCCAGGGTCAGCACCGGGTACAACCCGGAGTACCCCAGTCGCAGGCGGTTGGTAAGGAAAACCGCCAGCTTGCCGGCTGCAATTCCCAGCAGTGCCCCGAGGATCATTTGCTGGAAGAACATCGGGATCAATCCCCACAGCGTGCGCTCCGGGTCGGTCAACACCAGCGAAACCGCAACCGTCAGGAAGACAGCCATCGGGTCGTTGCTGCCCGATTCAAATTCGAGCAGGGGCTTCAGCCTGCCCTTAAGCTGGACCCCCTTGGAACGGAGCACAGAGAAAACCGCCGCTGCATCGGTAGATGAAACGATAGAACCGAGCAAAATGCCTTCAAGAAGGGAAATGTCAAAGATAAAGTGGGCAAATACGCCCAGGCACAGGGCAGTGATCAGCACACCCGCAGTTGCCAGGATAAGCCCATCTTTCATCACCGTGCGGGTACGCTTCCACGAGGTATCCAGCCCGCCCGAGAAAAGGATGATTACCAGGGCGATGATTCCCAGGTTCTGGGCCAGCCGGGCATCATCAAAATAGATCCCGCCGGGCCCATCAGATCCTGCCAGCATGCCGATCACCAGGAAGATGATCAGGGTTGGGATGCCAAGCCGGTCGGAAAACTTGCTTGCGACCACGCTTAAAATCAGCAGGGCCGCTGCCAGCAAAAGGTAAGTTTCAATGGATTGCCACATCATTCAATGTTTTCCCCGGTATGTGCACTAACTTGCCTGAAGACCCGGGCGGATACAATGCTTAATCGCCTTACCTTATTTTATCAAACAGCAGGGATTCTGCCCGGCTGGATTGGGCCCTTTATGGATAAGTTGAATCCGGGTGTTTTGATGTGTTAGAATACCGTTAACTTGGAGGAGGTGAATATGACATTAATGGACATTCTGGTTTACATCCTGGTTGGCGGGATTGCAGGCGCCCTGGCAGATGCAGTAGTGAAGGGTATCAAGGTCGGCCTGCTGGGAGCCATCCTGGTTGGTATTCTGGGCGGGTTTATCGGAGGGTGGATCTTTGGACAGTTGAACCTTTCGATCGGGTCCGGGATTATCGGCCAGATCATTTCTTCCTTTGTCGGTGCAGTTCTGTTGCTGATCATCCTGCGCCTGCTCCGCCGGAGGTAACCTGAAGTAAAAAAACGGGCGGGACAGCATTCCCGCCCGTTCTCTTTTTTTGCCCTGATTGACAATTACGAGGCCAATATGAATGAGACCCGCAAAATCAAAATGGTAATCAAGAGCAAGCCTACCCTGGAAGGCGCTGGTGTGCACCTGAGGCGCGCTTTCGGTTTTGGAAAGACCAGCACATTTGACCCGTTTTTGCTCCTGGATGACTTCCGCGGCGACAGCCCGGACATGTACGAAAAAGGTTTTCCCTGGCATCCGCACCGGGGGATCGAAACCATCACTTACGTTCTGGCCGGCACCGTGGAACACAGCGACAGCCTGGGCAATAAGGGTGTGATTGGACCCGGCGATATCCAGTGGATGACAGCCGGCAGCGGCATCATGCACCAGGAAATGCCGTTCAGCAATCCGGAGGGGCGCATGTATGGTTTCCAGTTGTGGGCAAACCTGCCGCGCGTACTGAAAATGTCTCCCCCGCGCTACCAGGATATCACCAGCAGCCAGGTGCCGGTGGCATCTCCCCAGCCGGGCGTTGAGCTGCGGGTGATCTGCGGCGATGTTGCCGGTGTGCACGGGCCATCCAAGAACGTTGCCATCCAGCCCGAGTATATAGACCTGAGTCTTGCGCCGGGAGTTGAGTATTTCCATCCAACCGTGCGCGGGCATACCGCTTTTGCCTATGTCTTTGAGGGCGAAGCTGAATTCAGCTGCGAAACCGACCCGTATTCCTACGAAGTGGAAGGCAGCAATTACTTCGATACAGAGCGGGGACCCTGGCTGGGAAACCACAGCCTGGTGGTTTTTGATGACGGAAACCGGGTGCAAATCAAGGCCGGGGATAAAGGCGTCCGCATGCTCTTCATCTCAGGCAAACCGCTGGGCGAACCGGTGGCCTGGTATGGCCCGATCGTAATGAATACCGAAGAGGAACTGCGCACCACTTTCAGGGAACTGCAAAACGGCACGTTTATCAAGTAACAGGTCAGTATTTTACTGCGGTTACAATCAAGTTCTCGCTGCGGGTACGATCATAATCAGAGCCGTCCATCGAGCCGTACAGCCGGATATCCTTGAATCCCGCCTGTTGCAGGACTGGCTCCAGATCCGCTTGTAATACTGGGTAAAGCGTGGTGGTGCGGAGGGTCTGCTGCCAGCCGCCCGCATCCTCGCGGTAGAGCGTGAGGATGTTGAACTGGATATACCCGTCCGGATCGAAATCGTAGAAGCGGATGAAAATCCACTCCTTCCCCTCCTCACGGTGAGCCTGCGGGTCCATCCAGCGCATCTTTTCCTGCATCACCTTGTCAAAGTTGCGGCTTTGCAGCAACAGAATTCCTCCCAGGCGCAATACTGCCGCAAAATCCCTCACGGCGCTCTCCAGCCCGGCAGGACCCTCAACGTGGGGCAGGGAGTTGCCCAGGCAGAGCAGGGCATCCATCTTTCCGCTGCCGAAGGTCTTTTCAAGGCTGCCAAATCCGGCCGGTTCAAAGTGTACATTCACACCCTCACGGGCGGCATTTTCTTTCGCACGCGCGATCATTTCCGGGAACAGATCAGCTCCCGATACCGAAAAACCCAGCTTAGCCAGGGCAATGGCATGCATGCCTGTGCCGCAGGCAGCATCCAGCACTGCAGGATTTGCGGTTTCTCGGAGCGCTTGAGAAACAGTTTTTTCGATGAACGGCATCTCAAACGCCAGCCGGTTTTTCCAGTTTACAAAGCGGTCATAATCATCACTAAACGTGTTGTACATACTTCCCTCCCAACCAGGTTATAATTAATCTTACCATAATTGTCCAAATTGGCTGCCGGGAACTTAAGAACAAAAATGATGATTCTCTGCTCTCTGGGCAAAAGGAAAGTATATTTGTCATCCTGGAGGAGGAACAACCGAAGGTCTCATGTCGGGCAAACAAAGAGGCTGCCTCAAAATTTGGGGCAGCCTCTGGTGTTGATTCCGGTTTATGTTTCCGTGAACGGGTTCTTGTGCATGCGGTACTGGCGCGGAATCTGATCTCCGCCGTCCCAGACCACCCGGCGGTATTCATCCGGGTCGGTATTCCGTTCTGAGTTGACCAGCAGCACCCGGCTGTTCTCATCCAGCCCCAGGGCTTCGCGGATGTACGCGTAGCGGTCCAGCTCCAAAACGAACATCAGCGCGCCCAGGGTGACAGCGCCCGACTCGCCTGCGATCATGTACGGGTCACCATAGAGCGGCACACCCGCCACGCGCATACCTTTGGCAGCCACGTAATCAGGACATTTGATGAAACCGTCTGCGCAATCGTAGAGTACTTCCCATGCAATCGGGTTGGGATCGCCGCAAGCCAGGCCGGCCATGATGGTATCCAGGTTTCCAGGGTAGGAATGCGGTTTGCCGTCCCCGAATTCCATGGAATGGAACAGGCAGGCAGCCTGGTCAGGTTCTACAACCACCATCTTAGGCCGGTCCTTGCCGAACAGGCTGGCATAGAACCCGAAAGCTGATGCAGCCAGTGAGCCCACCCCGGCTTGCATAAAGATATGGGTGGGATTGAACTGGCCCATTGCAACCAGTTGCTGCTGCACTTCTGCAAACATGGTGGTGTATCCCTGCATAACCCAGATCGGGATTTCTTCATAGCCCTCCCAGGAGGTATCGGAAATCACCTGCCAGCCGTTTTTCTGGGCATCATCATTGACCTGGCGCACAGCATCATCATACGTCCCTTCGATCACTACAACCTGAGCGCCGTTGCGCTCAATGGCCTCAATGCGGGCTTTGGATGTGTTCTCGTGGACATAAATGATCGATTTGAAACCGAGTTGAGTGGCAGACCATGCCACACCGCGCCCGTGGTTGCCGTCGGTTGCCGCCGCAAAGGTGACATCGCCCAGTTCTTGACGTACTTCGGGCAAAGACAGGTCAGAAAACGAAAAACCCTCGGGGTTGCCAAGCATTTTGAGAATGGTCTGGAAGATGGCAAAGGAGCCACCCAGCACTTTGAATGAACCAAGGCTCAGGCGGTCTGCCTCATCTTTGACCCACAGGCTATCGATTCCCAACAGGGATGCCAGGCGGTTCAGGCTCTTCAGCGGGGTTACACGGTAGCTGGGGATGAAGGTATGAAATGATCGGGTAGATTCAGAGATACCAGCAGGAAAATACTTTGCCACAGCCGGGCTGTGGCTGATGGTTGCCGCACGAGGATTTGAGATCCAGGTAATCGGTTCAGGGGCAGTCATTTTTATCACCAAAACAAGTATATTTCTCCCTTATGGGAGATGGTCGCATTATAATATTTGTCTGACAAGGTGTCGAGTGCATTAGGGCACGGTAAAGGTATGAGGTTTATCTATAGACCGATGCAAAAGAGCACACTCAAAACATAAGTCTTCCTGTTAAACACAGTTTGCACTTTCCAGCTATGCAGTCATTGGCCAGGTTATTTACTATCACAAATAAACTGATATAATAGCAAAATAAATGTGATATTTGCGCCTGAGATGGAAAACAATGAATAGAATGGTGCATAATCAGGACAATATCCAGCATTCCAGTGTGTTTATACCTTCAGGAGAGTGAACCATGCCGCATGTATCCGCCAAAGAAATCCTGGTCGATGGCCGTAAAAGGAGGTATGGGGTTGCCAGCCTGATGGGTTCGGATATTGAAATGTGCATCGGACTTTGCCGGGCAGCAGAAGACACAGGGTCTCCTTTGCTGCTGGTGTACAACCAGGAGGTGAACCCCTCCATACCGATGGAATATTCCATCCCCATGATCGTGAATGCTGCCAGGCAATCCAAAACCCCAGTAGCTACTGTGCTCGATCACGGGCACAGCCTGGAGCAGGTGCAGCAGGCTATCTCCCTGGGGATCAATACAGTCATGTTCGATGGATCTTCGCTGCCTTATGAAGAGAACATTGCCAGGACCCGTGAGGTTGTCGCCTATGGGCATGCGCACGGCGCTTCTGTTGAAGCTGAACTGGGCAGCATTTCAGGCTCGGCGGTGGATTACACTTCAGCCGGACCGGAAGCCCGCTACACCGATCCCGATGTGGCAGCTGATTTTGTGCAGAAGACCGGCGTGGATTTCCTGGCGATTTCTTTTGGCAATGCGCATGGTGTTTATCACGGCGTGCCAAAAATCGACCTGGATATCGTGCAGGAAGTCTATAAGAAAGTATCCATTCCACTCGTGATGCACGGTGCTTCCGGCCTTCCAGATGACATGTATCCCGAAATCATCAAAGCCGGTATCACCAAGGTGTGTTATTACACTGCCATGGCACGCGCCGCAGTGACCGGCATCATGCAATGCATGCAAACCGGAGATAGTTCCGCCTACCATGACATGGTGGAGTGCTCCATCAATTTCTTTTATGAAGAAGGAAAACGCCTGATGAGCCTCTTTATGAGCACGGCATCAGGTTGATCTGGCTCCCGCTCACAGCCGTTTTAAAAACCGCCCGATCCGTTCCAGCGCCTGTTCCAGTTTTTCGTAAGAAGTGGCATAAGAAGCGCGCACAAACCCCTCGCCGCCTTTACCGAAACTGTTGCCGGGGATCATGGCCACGCGCTCTTCCTGCAGCAGGCGGGTGCAAAATGTCTCATCATCCAGCCCGGTCACATCCACCTTCGGAAAGGCATAAAACGCCCCACCCGGTTCAAAGGTGGGCAGCCCAAGTTCATTGAATCCAGTAACGATCAGCTTGCGGCGGCGGTTGTACTCTTCCGCCATTTCGCGCACATACTCCTCACCCACCCGCAACGCTTGCAGGGCTGCCGCCTGTGCAGTTGACGGGGCAGACATGACCAGGTACTGGTGCACCCGCAGCATGCCCGATATCAGATCTACCGGTCCGCAGGCATACCCGATGCGCCAGCCGGTCATGGCGTAATCTTTTGAAAAGCCGCCCAGCAGCAAGGTGCGTTCTTTGTTGCCGGGGATGGCAGGGAAACAGACATGGCTGCCTGTATATACCAACCGGTCGTAGATCTCATCAGAAATCACGATCAGGTCATACTTCTCGGCAATGCGGGCAACTTCGGTAAGCGTTTCAAGGCTGGCTACCGCCCCGGTAGGGTTGTTAGGGTAGCCGATAAAGATGACCTTGGTGCGCGGCGTAATGGCTGCTTCAATTTCCTCTGGCACAAGCGAGAAGTTGTTCTCCATCCGGCTGGGGATTTCAACGGGAATACCTCCAGCAACATGCACATCAGCCTGGTAGGAGACGAAACAAGGCGTGGGGATGATTACCTCATCACCCGGATTGAGCAGAGCGGTCAAGGCCAGGAAAAGGGCTTCGGACCCGCCGACCGTAATCATCACTTCCCCGGCAGGATCATACTGGACACCATATAACCGGTCCAGGTGGGCCGAAAGGGTCTCGCGCAAGGCAGCAATTCCAGCGTTTGCTGTGTAATGGGTTTCACCGCGTTCAAGCGAGAGCATACCTTCTTTGAGGATCGGCGCAGGAGTGGTGAAATCCGGTTCCCCAATCCCGAGGGAAATGACATCTTTCATGGTGGCAGAGATGTCAAAGTATTTACGGATGCCCGAAGGCTTCAAAGTCACGATTCGGTCAGCCAGGTAAGAATCCTTCATACAGCGCTCCACTCCTCTGTTGCTTCATCAAATTGCAGTTCCAGGGCAGCCTGGTTTTCAGTCACAACTTTAAAAGCTTTCCCAGCCGGCGTACGCCATTCGCTGGTTACCTCTACGATATCCTGCCACTCCCCCTGCCAAAACACTTGAACCGGTCTCTGGGCATAGGTATAGCCCGAATGGCAGCGAACGGAAACCGCTACTCCCTTTCCCATGCGGCGTTATCCCCTAGGTTCCATTTTTCAGATTTTCCTTTCAAGGAAACCTGGCTTCCGAGGATGCTATGCTCCAGGATCACATTCTCCACCACGCAATTGCTGTCGATGATGCTGTCGCGGATGATGGCGTCATGAATCTGGCAGCCCGGGCCAACGGAGACATGCGGACCGATGACCGAAGCGCTGATGTCTGCTTCGGGGTGGATATACACCGGCGGGATGATGGACACCCACGGGTACACTCCCTGGTCCTGCTGCCCGGCACGGTGCTCAAGCAGATAGCGGTTCGTTTCCAAAACGGTATCAGGAATGCCGGCATCCAGCCAGGTTTCAACCTGGTTAACGCGCATCTGGTGCCCCTGTTCCAGCAGGATATTGATGGCATCCGCCAGGAAAAACTCATTCTTGAGGGAAACATTGCGCTCTATCTGGGTTTCGATCGCTTTCATCAGGTCTTTACCTGATTTGAAATAGTAGAAACCCACAACCACCAGGTTATCCGTCATATCCTGGGGTTTCTCAATCAGGCGCTGGATGTTGCCTTTGTCATCAACTTTAGCTGCCCCAAAGCGGCGCGGGTCAGGCACCTGTTTGACCCAGGCAATACCATCCATGCTTTCCTGTTGGAGAAACGACAGGTCGGTTTCGATCAGGGTGTCTGAAAATGCCATCAGCATCGGGCCTTGCAGGTATTCCTTTGCAAGGTAAAGGGCGTGCGATTGGCCGCGCATTTCTTCCTGTTCGACATAATGCACCACCTTGTCAGGATGGTGTGCATCCATGTATTTTTCAATATCTCGCCCGTTTGGGCTGATGATAAATATCCACTCGATCTCCCAGTCATCCTTCAGGCTCTTGAACTGGTCCAGGACAAAGTCCAGCACGGTTTTCCCGGCAATGGGAATCAACGGCTTGGGTTTGCTCCAGGTATGCGGGCGCATGCGGGTGCCGTAGCCTGCCATGGGGATTGCGATCGAAATTTTTCGGCTCATAGTCAGCGAAGACCTCTGGTCGGTAATTTGTTCAGTTAGATTGTATCATTTTCTGCCTGTCGAAAATAATGGCTGAATATCATCAGAATAACAGGTATTCCAGCAACCCGGATGGGTATAATGAATCCATGAGACCCAAGACGCAAACGTCCCCCTGGGTGGCAGCCTTTCTTTTATGCCTGGTAATTGCGATGGCTCTGCTGGCAGGCTGCACCGCACCAGAAAGCACGGTTCCAGCGGAAGTTGCTGCTTTGGTGACATCATCCGCCACAGCGTCGCCCGTGGTCCATACCATAACCCCCACCCCCGCACTGTGGGGGTCATTTCCTCCCCCGGCTGAAACCCCGCAGGTGACCCTCCTGCCCCCAGTGGAGCGCGTGCGCCTGCCAGACGGGGTGCATGCAATAGCTTTGCTGGGGTCTGACCAGGAAGCGCCATACCCCGGCCGGACAGATGCTATCACCCTGGCGCTGTATTCCACCAAAACGGCGAAAGTCAGCCTGGTATCCATCCCACCTGATCTGTTTGTCTATCTGCCGGGATACACCACCCAGCGCCTGAATATTGCCTACAGCCTGGGAGGGTTTGACCTGCTCGCCTCTGCCCTGGAGTACACCTTCGGCATCCGCCCGGAGCATTATGTGCTGGTGCATACCAACGATTTTACCCACCTGGTCCAGCGTTTGAACGGGTTGGTGCTGGATGTGCCTGCCGCTATGGAGGGTACCTGCCCGGGCTTGAAGAGCGGCGAAAGGCTGCTTTCGGCGGACCAGGTGTTATGCTACGTGCGCTACCGCCAGGGGATGGATGAATTGAGCCGCAGCGAACGCCAGTTGCAGGTCATGCAGGCATTGGTGGTCAAACTGGTCAGCAGCGGGAACCTGGTAAACCTGCCCGAGTGGGTACCGGAATACCGGGAGATGGTCGAAACCGATATCTTCCTTAAGGACCTGACCAACCTGATCCCCTTCGGCTTAAAGCTGGGTGGACCTGACCGCATCGGGAGGTTCAGCCTGGGTGAAGAGGAAATGGAAACCTACCAGCTGATAGAACGGCCGGCAGCAAAAGTCTTCCTCCCCCATCCAGGCGCCATCCGCAACCTGGCGGAGCAGGCTGTCCTGTTTCTCCAGGTACCTGCACCAGAGTCTGAAGTGGAAGCGACCCTGGTCTACGAGATGACCACCTCTCCCACCCCGACTGACACCCCTACCATCACGCCCACCCGCACCCGGACACCTACACGGACAGTGACCCGGACCCGCACCGTAACTCTGACCCGTACGATTACGCTGGCGCCCACTGTCATCCTCGCGCCAACCGAGACCCTGACACCAACCGAATAACGGCACGATTCTTGCTCCTGTAACAGGCATGCTGACAGTTCCTCTCCTGTTAACCGGCTCTACCCTGGTGATTTTCGGCCGCAAGCTGTACTGGTTTGCGGTTGGCTTACTTGGATTCTTAGGCGGGCTTTTCCTCACCACCCGGTTCTTCTCAGACATGCCTGGAACTACACGCCTGCTGATTGCCCTGGGGCTTGGGGTTCTGGGGGCGGTGCTGACTGTGACGATCCAAAAGGTCAGCCTTACTGTTGCAGGCTTCCTGGGAGGGGCTTATCTGGGGATGGGTTTGCTGCGGCTGCTTCAGCTGGACCAGGGCGCCTACCGCTGGGCGGTTATCATCATTATCGGCTTGCTGGGAGCACTGCTGATTTTCCGGGTTTTCAACTGGGGGCTGATTCTGGTCTCATCACTGGCAGGCTCGATGATCATTGTCCTCACCTTGAACCTGCAAAATATGCTGGCCTTGGTGGTCTTTGGGGGGCTTTGCCTGGCTGGACTGGTCGTGCAGGGGCTGATACAGCGCCCCAAAAAGGCGTGAATCTGCACCCGCAGGTTACTTGTAACACGCGTCATTGTTTGCTAAACTTGGGTTACTCATTGCGGTTCCTTTCCCGAGAAAGGCAATATGGCGAAGCGCAGCTTTGCAGTCCTGGGGATGTTGGTTTTGTTCCTGGCTTTGGGGGTACTTTCTCCTGCAGCATCTGCGTCCTCACGCCTGATAGCGACCCCCACCCCTACACCTGAACCAAAAACCCGCATCACCGAGTTTGACGTTGAAGTAAATTACTACGAATGGTGGATGCTGCGCTGGAGCGACAGCCATTATGTATGCAGCATTTACCTCGAACATGAGGGTCTGCCCGCTGGCCAGGAGATCTACACCGCTTGTGGACCCAGACTGTACGAAGATTGGATCGATACACTCCCCTGCCCGCAGGTAGAACAGGGTGGAGATACAACTGAATGCAAGGGGGTATACCTGTATTTTGCCAGCGAAACCACCGGAACCAAGAAAGTGAAAGTTGAATTGCCCCTGCCCACAGTGTGGGTATCGCTGCACGGCTGCGAGTACCAGTCACCTTCATACACCTGCACCAGCCAGCCTTACCTGGTGCTGGAAGGGCAGGAACCACTGCCGAATGAGACCATAATCGCCATAAACGGTACCCTTGACGGGGCTCCGTTCACCTGCCCGGGCAGTGCCTGCGCCCTTCCGCTGCCCCCCACAGGCGAGCAGGGCATCCAGCTCGAGTTCTGGGCTGAATCCTCTTACGGTGATTCCAGCGAAACATTTACCGCCCTGGCGCGGGCTATCCCACAGGGTGACTTCAGCGACCCGGAAGCAAAGGGAAGCGACACCCCCAAATGGACCGCAGATGTTTTAAGCAGCCAGTGGACCGGCGAACGCCCGGCTTCATGCTCAGATATCTGGAAGGTGTTCCCGCAAGCCCAGGGGCTGCCGGAGTGGCTGCAGACCCCCCTGGAAAGTACAGACCTTGAATCAAGCGTATCCTATTACTACCTGGCAGCCCGCCTGATCAACCAGGGGGCGGTAGATGTGTCTGAATGCGCGGACGGGGGTCTGGCAAACTCCCAGGTCGCTTCAGAATGCGGGGTTGCCGCCAGCCAGGCTCTGCTGGACGAGTGGCAGAACACCTTCAACCAGGACATCCTGGCTGCCACGCAGACAAGCGGGGTGCCTGCCCAGCTGTTGAAAAACCTGTTCAGCAAGGAAAGCCAGTTTTGGCCGGGTATATACCATACTTACCTGGAAGCCGGCCTGGGGCAAATGTCGGAATACGGAGCAGATACCCTCCTGCTTTGGAATCCCAGTTTCTACAACCAGTTTTGCCCGCTGGTGTTCACCCAGGAAACCTGCAGTCAGGGTTTCCTCAAGCTGACCGAAGACCAGCAGGACATCCTGCGCGGCGCCCTGGTGCAGAATGTGGATGCCAGCTGCGCAACCTGCCCGCTGGGGATTGATTTAAGCCAGGCCAATTTCAGTGTGGATGTGTTTGCCAGCTCACTGGTAGCCAACTGCCAGCAGGTTAACCAGATGCTGGAAAACATTACGAAAAAGGAAACCCGTAAAGTGGCAGCCTATGAAGACTTGTGGCGCTTTACCCTGGCGAACTACAATGCCGGCTCGGGCTGCCTTGCCAACGCCCTGGATGACGCATACAGCGGGGGCGACCCGCTTGATTGGACTCATGTGGGGTATTACCTGGATGATTTTTGCCCCGGTTCGGTTGATTATGTCGATGACATCACCAATTTTCCACCGCCCGAGCCTGAGCCAACACCCTGGGTTCAGCCGACCGGTAATATTCCATAGAAAACAGTAACTAAAGTCTGTATTTAGGGGCTTGCTAAGACGCGTTTCATGGTTTTCGCAGCAGGCGGATTCCCCCAATACCTAGAATGACCACTGCCAGGTCGTAAAGTATAAACATGCCCATGACGAGGATCCACCAGAAACCTGCAGCTTCGCGCTCGCCGGATGCGATCCCGGTGGCAACCGCAACACCCTGGCTGCCAAACAACAAAACTGCAGCCGCCAGCAGGTTCCATCCGATAAAACCTCTGAAAGTTTTCGCACGAACTGCCGCCCACAGCAGCATCAACCCGCCTGCAAATACTACAAAGAAAAGCTCACCTGGAATGAGAAAATCAAAGTGGAAGACCCGTTCCTGGGCAAACCCGCCGATTGCAAACAGGAAAGGCGCAAGCACCGGCAGCCAGATGAAGATGGTGCCCGCTGCAGCCAGGATTTTCGTAAATGTGCCCTTGTTTGCCATGGTTCCGCCCCCTGTTCAGTTAATTAAGCCAAACCGGGTATGTTCCCAAATTATGACCAGACCCCCGCTATTTCTGTTCCACAAGATGGGCAATGGTTAGAAGCCTGTAAATGGTTTTCAACAACGATATAACCCCGTCGCTTTATCAGTATCCTCTGGCAGTGTGGGCAATGGGTATCTTCCAGCGACCCGACCCGGCCGGGCAGGTTGCCCGCATAAACATACTTTAAACCGGCTTCCTGCCCGATCTCGGCTGCTTCCTGCAGCTTCTTGGCGCTGGTGGGCGGGGCTTCGCGCTTGTAATCGGGATGGTAAGCCGTAACATGCCAGGGGATATTGCTGGAAACTGAAGTGATGAAGCGGGATGTATCCCACAGCTCCTGGGTGCTGTCATTAAAACCCGGGATAACCAGGGTGACCACCTCCACCCACAAGCCGGCTGCATGCGCCTGCTGGATGCTTTCCAGTACATGCTGCAGTTTCCCGCCGCACTGGCGGTACTGGCTCTCCTGCATAGTTTTCAGGTCAACTTTATAGGCAGTAAGGTATGGGCGCAGATAAGCCAGCACCTCAGGGGTGGCATACCCGTTGGACACATACGCACAGCGCAGCCCTGCTTCCTTCGCCAGCTTAAAGATCGAAACAGCCCACTCGCTGGTGATGAGCGGTTCGTTGTACGAAGATACCACCAGGGCACAACCGCTGCGCAGGGCAGCATCCACTACCTGCTGCGGGGAGATGCGCCGGATGTATTCAGCCCCAAAATTGGCTGCCGGATCGCGCAGTGTCTGGCTGGTAACCCAGTTCTGGCAGAAATCGCAGTGGAAGTTGCATCCCAGCATGCCGAAGGTAAACGCCAGGCTGCCCGGCAGCAGGTGATTGAACGGCTTTTTCTCAACCGGGTCGGGGTACAACCCTGAAACATAGCCCCAGGGCACCCGCAGTTCACCATCCCGGTTGGAACGTACCTGGCAGATACCCCTGCCCCCAGGCTTGATCAGGCAGCGGTGGGCACAGGCATGGCACTGCACCACCCCGCCCTCCAGGTGCTCAAACAATTCACCCGGGGCGGTCATCCTGTCCAGCAGATTGGCAACCGGTTCGTTATTCATGGTTAAACTCATTATAGCGCAACGGCTGTACGGTTCAACAGCATTCCAGGTAAGACATACAGCAATGTTCCAGCTGCCAGTCTAGAATATTTGCTGGTGTATAATTTTCATAATCGCGACCCCAAGGAGCAGTCATTGAGCGATACCTACGATGTTATCATCATCGGTGGAGGAGTGGTGGGGAGCATGACCGCCCGCTTTCTCTCCCGTTACCAGCTGAAAATTCTCCTGATTGAAAAAGAATCCGATGTCGGCATGGGCGCCAGCGCAGCAAATTCAGCCATCGTGCATGCCGGTTATGACCCCGAACCCGGCACACTGAAAGCAGAGCTAAATGTGCTCGGCAACCCGATGTGGGATGCGCTTTCGGGCGAACTTGGTTTTGCCTTCGAGCGCCGCGGTGATTATGTGGTTGCAGTGGGAGAGGAAGAACTGCCGGCGTTGCATAAACTGCTTGAGCAGGGCATCCGCAACGGGGTACCCGGGTTGCACCTTGTCAGCGCAGAAGAGATGCGCCGCCGCGAGCCAGTCATCAGCCCCAACGTGAGTGGTGCGTTATGGGCACCCACCGGCGGGTTGTGCGACCCGTTTGCGGTCACCGTGGCTGCCATTGAAAATGCCATCCAGAACGGAGTGACCGTCCTGCTGGACACCGCATTTGAAGACTTCATCATTGAGAACGGCTTCATTTCCGGCGTACGCACCAGCCGGGGCGACTTTGCCTGCCGCTGGGCGGTCAATGCCGCTGGAATCAACGCTGATGAGGTAATGCATAAAGCCGGGGTGCGGCCTGAATTCAAAATCACCCCCCGCCGGGGCGAGTACTGCGTGCTGGACCGGGCAGAAGTAACCATCAACAATGTGCTCTTTCCCACTCCAACCGACAAGGGTAAGGGCATCCTGGTAACCGCCACCCTGCACGGCAACACCATCCTGGGGCCAAACGCCGAGGTGATCGAGGATAAGGAAGCCCGCGAGGTCACCCCCGGCGGGTTGCAGGAGATCTGGCAGGGAGCCCGCAAACTGGTACCCACGCTGCAGCCCAAACACACCATTGCAGTCTTCGCCGGGCTGCGCGCCATGGGCAACGCCCCTTGCCAAACGCCTGGTGTCAAACACAACCACGACTTCGTGGTAGAGATTCCAGCGGAAGTGAGGGGGCTGGTCAACCTGGGCGGGATCGAAAGCCCCGGGTTTACCGCAGCTCCAGCCATCGCCCTGCGGGTGATCGAGTTGATAAAGGATGCCGGTGAAAAACTGGAGGAAAAACCGGACTGGAATCCCATCCGTCCACCCCGGCCGCGCTTCCGCAACCTGTCACTGGAAGAACAGCTTAAGCTTGTCCAAACAAACCCAGCCTATGGGCGCATCATCTGCCGCTGTGAGAACGTGACCGAAGCCGAGATACTGCAGGAGATCCATGCCCCATTGCCTGCCAGCACATACGATGCCATCAAGCGCCGCACCTGGCTGGGTACCGGGCGCTGCCTGGGCTCCTTTGACATGCCACGCGTGGTAGAAATATTGGCCAGGGAACTGGAAATCAGCCCGTTTGAGGTCAGCAAGAAAGGTCCCGGTAGCGAATTCCTGCTGCGCACCACCAAAGGGGAGGTGCCGCATGCCCGCTAAAAGCAAGTATGATGTGGTCGTCATCGGCAGCGGCCCCGGAGGGCTGGCAGCCGCGATCGAAGCAAAAAAGAACGGCGCTGAGGATGTGCTCATCATTGAGCGCGACCTTGAGATGGGCGGCATCCTGCTGCAATGCATTCATAACGGTTTCGGGGTAGAGGTATTCCAGAAAGACCTGCCCGGACCGGCGTACGCACAGCATTTTATCAACGAGACCCTCTCCCTGGGTGTGGAAGTCCTGCTGGATACGATGGTGCTGGATATTACACCCCAGCGCCGCATCCTGGCAGCGGGCAAGTCCTCTGGTGTAGTGGATATCCAAGCCAGGGCAATCGTGCTTGCCATGGGCTGCCGTGAACGCACGCGTGCCCAGATCCGCTTGCCCGGGATGCGCCCGGCTGGCGTATTTACCGCCGGCACCGCCCAGCGCTGGGTGAATGTGGAAGGGTACATGCCAGGCAAGAACTTTGTCATCCTGGGTTCGGGCGACATTGGCATGATCATGGCGCGCCGCCTGACGCTCGAAGGCGCTTACGTGGAACGTGTGCTGGAAGTAATGCCCTACCTGACCGGGTTGACCCGCAATTTCGTCCAGTGCCTTCTGGATTACGATGTGCCCCTGCAACTCAGCCACACCGTCAACCGCATCATCGGCTCGAAAAGGGTGGAGGCGATCGAATCGGTCCAGGTGGATGAGCGCTGGAATCCTATTCCCGGAACCTCCGAGATCATCCCGTGCGACACCCTGCTGCTGTCGGTCGGGTTGATCCCTGAAAACGAGCTCTCGCGCAAAGCCGGCGTGCAACTGGACAGCCTGACCGGTGGACCCATCGTGGATGACCACCTTGAGACAAATGTGCCCGGCATCTTTGCTGCCGGCAACGTGGTGCACGTGTATGACCTGGTGGACTGGGTAACCGAAGCCGGGTATGCCGCCGGCAAGAGCGCTGCGCTGTTCGCTCTGCACGAACGGGAAAAGGAAATCCGGCATGTGCCATTGAAGGCAGATGAGACCGTGCGCTACGTGGTGCCGCATACGCTGGATAAGGACAGCCTGGCGGAAGGCAATGTAAGGCTGCAAATGAGGGTAAAAAGTCCTGTCGAATCTCCTGTCTGGGTTGAGGTGCGCAGCAAGGGAAACCTGGTTGCCCGCAAGGCGGAACCGTACGCCCGCCCGGGCGAGATCATCACCCTGACCCTGACCCCCAAGGCATACGATGAGGTCCAAAAAGCCGCCGAACTGGTGGTGGGAGTGGTAAAACGATGACAACCGAACAGAGCGAACTGATCTGCACGACCTGCCCGAAGGGCTGCACCCTGGTCATCAGCAAGGATGGCGAGACCATTGTGGATGTCAAAGCCGGCTGCAAGCGCGGTAAGGATTACGCCCAGCAGGAACTGACCGATCCGCGCCGCATGGTGGCAAGCACGGTGAAGATCGAAGGCGCCAGGCATCCCCTGCTGCCGGTGTACACCGCCGCACCCTTCCCCAAGCCGCGCATCCCTGAGCTGGTGAGCGCGTTGCGTCAGGTGACTGTGCACGCACCTGTCCGCTCAGGTTCAGTTGTGCTGTCCGACGTGCTCGGGACGGGTATTGATATCCTGGCCAGCCGGGACATGTAAGCAGCGCCTGACAAAACTGATATTTACTCCCCGAATTCAGCATTCGGGGAGTTTTTTCATACCTTTTTCGCAGGATAAGGGTTTTATTGATTCAAACATACCAGCGGGGAACTTTTTTCGGTCTAATACGTATATGTAATATGGCTGTTGATTCGGAGGTGCGAAATGGCTGGTGTAATTTACATTCCAATAGGTTTGATCGGGTTCGTGTTTGCAACCTGCTGCCTGGCAGGTTTCTACAAATCATCCAATAAGAACCTGCAGTAACTTTTGTGATGGCGTATATTCGTTTTCAATCCCCATAAAAAAATTAACCCTGCGGAAAACCGCCAGGGTTAATTGTGCTTCATTCCCTGAATACAATCCCTACAACCGAATAGACTACATCAGCTGCTGGAGCTTCTCCACTTCGGCTTCAAGCAGATCAATGGCTTCTTTCAGGGTGCCGGAATCAAATGCCAGCCTGGCGCCAGCTGTTTTGAACAGGTCAGGCAGGGTTGCTGTTCCGCCCAGTGCCAGCGCTTTACGGTAGCTGGCAACCGCTGATTTTTGATCTTTGACCGCATTACCATAGATGAGGGTTGCCCCCAGCTGGGCAAGGCCGTATTCAATGTAATAAAACGGGTACTCAAGAATGTGTTTCTGGCGCTGCCAGCGCGAAACCATGAACTGGTCAAACCCGCTCCAATCCACACCCGGCATAAACCGGTCGTAGATCTCACCATAGACGCGGTCGCAAGTATCCGCATCCAGGGCGGCCTCCGGATTCTCATACACCCAGTGTTGGAAGGAATCCACCACCGACATGTACGGCCAGAAGAGGATATTGCCTTCGATATGCTCAATACGGGCACGGGCGGCTTCAGACGGTGTGTAGAAACCGCCGAATTGCACGGTCATATAAGGGGCAGCCAGCAGTTCCATTGCCATCGAGCCCACCTCGGCAAATTCCATGGGCGGGTTCACCTGCTGGTAATACGGCAGGCGGCTGGATTCAAAGTAATGGAAGGCATGCCCGCTTTCGTGCAGTACAGTCGCTACATCGTCATGTACACCGACTGCATTGGCAAAAATGAACGGGCGCTTGATATCCGGCAGATCCATGCTGTAAGCGCCGGGGGCTTTGTGCTTGCGGTTGCCCAGGTCGAGCAGGTTCTCGCGCACCATGGTTGAAAAGTACCCGCCCAGCACGGGGTCAACATGGTGGAAGATGGCTTCAGATTTTTGTGTCAACTCTTCCACACTGCTGAAGGGCTTTAATGCCGGCAGCCCGGTCGGATCCACGTCGATATCCCACGGGCGCAGGGTATCCAATCCCATCTTCTGCCTGCGGCGCTCGTAAATCCGTTTGGCAGCTGGCACCACCACTTCCTCGATCGCATCATGGAATGCCATGCAGTCTGCAGGAGTATAGTCGAAACGCTGCCTGTCCTGCCAGCTGTAAGAGCGGTAGTCGCCATAGCCGGCATTGGAAGCGATTTGCAGGCGCAAGGGCAGCAATTTCTGCCAGACTGCGCTGATCCTGTCCCGGTCGTCATACCAGCGCTGCATAGAAAGCCGCCAGGCAGATTCCCTGCGGCTGCGGTCCTGTTCCAGGTATACCGGGCGCAGCTGGCTGAGGGTTACTTCCTGCCCGTCCCACTGCACCGTCTGTGAGCCGACAATCTTATCGTATTCTTTCGACAGCTTTTGAGTCTCGCTGATGAGCGGCAGGTTCTCCTGACGGAAAAGCGCAGCCTCTGCCCGCATGTTGCGCAAAGGAATGTTGAAACCTTCAGGCTCCAGGCCGCTGGCAAGCAGCTTTTCTTTTAACCGCTGGTCTGCTTCCATCATTTTGGGGAAGAACTCATCCATAAAGCGGGTAAAGCGTTCTTCGACTGCTTTATCATTGGTGTACAGGGTGGTATCGCAATACAGCCGGCTGTAAAGCTCCTGGGCTTTGCTGGCAACCATGCTCCAGTCAGCCATCCAGGCTTTCAGGTTTTCAGCATTCAGTTCGGCTTCTGCCAGTTCCCGGGCAGCATCCTCAAAATCCGCCCAGCTTGCTTTCAGCAAATCTGCAGTATTTCCAGGTAATCTACTTTTCATTTCTCTCCCTCTCGTCGTAAAGTATTTTTTGTCATGTTTTTCAACTGGCTTTCCAGTTCAATGCGGATCATGTGCGGATCGGCTTTGCCGCCTGCCCGGCGCATCACCTGCCCGAAGAGCCAGTTCGCCAGGGTTTCCTTGCCGTCCAGGTAAGCTTTTACTTCATCCGGATGCGCTGCCAGCACTTCCTTTACCATCGCGGCAATCAGGTTGGAATCGGATACCTGTTGCAGGCCTTTTTGCTGGATGATCACCTGGGCGGTCTGCCCGCTTTGCAGCATCTCGCTCATAATCGACTTTGCCGTATTCAGGTTGACTGTCTTTTGCTGTACCTCGTTCAACAGCCCGATCAAGGCTTCGGGAGGCACTTTTATCTGCTGGATTGATTCACCGGTCTGGTTCATCCAGGCAAACACCTCTCCGGTGATCCAGTTCAGGACGATCCTGGCAGGCATATCCTCAGCCAGCCGTACGCAGCTTTCGAAATAGTTGGCCAGGTTGCCGTCCACTGATAGCAAATGGGCTTCTTCTGCACTGATCCCGTATTGCCGTATCAGCCGCTCCTGCAGGGCAAAAGGCAGTTCGGGCAGGCTTTGCCTGATACGCTCCACCTGAGCATCTTCAACTCCCAGGGGCGGCAGGTCCGGCTCAGGGAAGTAGCGGTAGTCGTGGGCTTCTTCCTTTGACCGCTGGGAGTAAGTAACCTCCCGGTCTGCATCCCACCCCAGGGTTTCCTGCTCAACCGCTTTGCCGGCATCCAGCAGCCTGGCTTGCTGCCCGATCTGGTAAGCCACCGCCCGCTCCATGGCTTTGAAACTGTTCAGGTTTTTAATTTCCACCCGGGTGCCCAGATCGGAGCTGCCGGCCGGCCGGATGGAAACATTGGCCTCAAAGCGGATGGCACCTTTTTCCATATCGCCGGAGTTAACACCCAGGGTGCACAGCAGGCTGCGTAAAGATTCAGCATATACCCTGACCTCCTCTACGGTATGCAGGTCGGGCTCTGATACGATTTCAAGCAGGGGCACACCGGCGCGGTTCAGATCAACCAGTGAATAAGCTTCGCCGTCAGCCAGCACATGGGTCAGCTTGCCGGTATCCTCCTCCAGGTGCACCCGGCGGATGCGGATATTGCGCACACCCTGCGGTGTACGGATGGGCAGGATACCATGCTCAGCCAGGGGCTCTTCGTATTGCGAGATTTGGTAGCCCTTGGGCAGGTCGGGGTAAAAGTAATTCTTGCGGGCAAAAATGCTGACTGGCGCAATGGTACAGTCCAGCGCCAGCGCCACGCACAGGCCAAATTCCACAGCCTGCTGGTTGACCACCGGCAGCGTACCGGGCAGCCCCAGGCACACCGGGCAAACCGCCTGGTTGGGTTGCGCCAGGGCAGGATCCACCACCGGGCAGGCGCAGAACATCTTCGAGCGGGTAGCCAGCTCGGCATGCACTTCCAATCCGATATCAGCAAGGTATTTCATGGTTTCAGTTCATTCTGTTGGGCGTCAAGCACTTCCATTTTACCATTTCCAGTGGAAGCTCCTGAAAATCATGCTCCCGGTATGGGTGTTTACCTTAAGCAAATACGACTTATGATCAGCCCGTGCATCTTATAGTACAATCCTTAATCAACCCCTTCGGAGAAGTGAAATGAAATTATTAAAAGAACTTATCCTTACCCACGGCCAGAACCTGGGCGGTGGTATCCTCAAGGTGGACAGTTTCATTAACCACCAGGTCGACCCCATCCTGATGGAAGCCTGCGGAGAAGAGCTTGCCCGCCGGTTCAAAAGCGTGGGCGCTACCAAGGTACTGACCGCCGAAATCTCGGGCATTGCCCCGGCACTGATGACCGCAAAATTCCTTAACCTGCCTGTGGTGTATGCCCGCAAGAGCAAACCGGTCACCATGCCAGACCAGGTTTACCTGACCCTGGCACCCTCTCACACCAAAGGGCGCATGGTGGAGCTGATCGTCTCACCCGAGTACCTGGCAAACGGCGAAAAGGTGCTGATCATTGACGATTTCCTGGCTTCCGGCGCTACCATCCTGGGGCTTGCCCGCCTGGCGCAGGCAGCCGGTGCCAGCCTGGTTGGGATCGGCACCCTGATCGAAAAGACCTTCGAGGGCGGCCGGGAGGCATTAAGTGCCCTCGGCATCCCGGTGGAATCACTGGTTGCCATCAGCTCGATGGACGACGGCAAGTTCGAATTTGCCGGGTGAAAAGTTCGATACAGCCATGAATCCAGTACCCCAGGCTATTGCCGTACTTGATTTCGGCTCACAATACAGCCAGCTGATCACGCGCCGGGTGCGCGAGATGCAGGTGTACTGCGAGTTGTTCCCGTGGAACGCAGACCCGCAAAAGGTCCTCCATATCCAGCCAAAAGGATTTATCCTTTCCGGCGGACCTTCGTCGGTATATGAAAAAGACGCACCATTCATCCCTGCCTATATCCTGGAAAGCGGCTTGCCAGTCCTGGGCATCTGCTACGGGATGCAATCCCTGGCGCAAGCCCTCGGGGGAGAGGTGGAACCGGCTGGCAGGCGTGAGTATGGCCTGGCGGAGATCCAAACTGTTGCATCCAACCCGCTCATACAGCAGAATTCTCTCCAGGTATGGATGTCCCACGGGGACAGGGTCAGAAAGGTACCTGAAGGATTCGTGGTCCTGGCATACAGCAGCCACAGCCCTGTTGCAGCAATGGGCGATGACAGCCGCAGATACTACGGTCTGCAGTTCCACCCTGAGGTGCGCCACACCCAGGATGGGCAGGAGATCCTCAAGCATTTCGTCCTGGATATCTGCCAGGTAAAACCGGAATGGACCCCCCAATCCATGATCGAGCAATCGATTGCAGCCATCCAGGCACAGGTGGGTCAGGAAAAAGTCCTTTCAGCGGTATCCGGCGGGGTGGATTCCAGCGTGGCAACCGCCCTGGTGCTCCAGGCAGCCGGCAGCCAGCTGGATGCGGTATTTGTCGATACCGGCCTGCTACGGGAGGGCGAACCCCGGCAAGTCGAAACGGCATTCAAACGCAGCCTGGGCGCCCGCCTGCACGTGCTGGATGCCAGCCGGGAGTTCTTCAGTAAACTGGCAGGCGTTACCGAGCCCGAAGAAAAGCGGCGCATCATCGGCGAGACCTTCATCCGCACCTTTGAAGCGCAAGCCCGCCTGATCGGCAAACCGCCCTTCCTGGTGCAGGGCACGATCTACCCGGATGTGGTGGAATCGAGCGCCCCTGACCGGTCGCAGGCCCAGCGCATTAAAAGCCATCATAATGTCGGCGGTTTGCCGCCGGACCTGGATTTTAAGCTGGTAGAGCCGCTGCGTTATCTGTTCAAGGATGAAGTGCGGGCTGTCGGAGAATCCCTCGGGCTGCCGCGTGAGCTGGTCTGGCGCCAGCCCTTCCCCGGCCCCGGCCTGGCGGTACGCTGCCTGGGTGAGGTCACCCCGCAGCGGGTTGAAATCCTGCGCAAGGCAGATGCCATCTTCACAGGCGAACTGGCTGAGGCAGGCTTGCTCTTCCAAAAAGAGACTGCAGCGGGAGTATCACAGGCCTTTGCCGTGCTGCTGCCGGTACGCTCGGTAGGGGTAATGGGCGACCAGCGCACCTACCAGGAGACGGTTGCTTTGCGGGCTGTCACCACTGAGGATTTTATGACCGCCGATTGGGCCAGGCTGGACCATGCCCTGCTGGCAAAGGCTGCCAACCGCATTGTGAACGAGGTCAGCGGGGTCAACCGGGTGGTGTATGACATCACCAGCAAACCCCCGGCCACGATCGAGTGGGAATAAATCCGAAGACATTAACTGGGCTTCCTGCGACACCCTGTGCAACCGGCATTCTTGGAGCGGTATCCGGGTTACGCAAGCAGGCTGAAGGAATGGAGCCATTCGCAAAACAGGTGGGTCAGGCGGGCTTCCGCTGTATCTTTTATTCTTCCCGCCAGAAAAGGGGGTTTCAAAGAAATTATTTTTGAAATTGCCAATATCTTACTCCTGGATTCCGATGACCTGGTTCAAAAGGGGTATGGATGGATGCTTAAATCGCTCGCCGAAACTTATGAAGACGAAGTGTATCAGTATATCCTTGACAGGAAATCTGTCATGCCCAGGACTGCGTTGCGATACGCGATTGAGAAGATGCCCGGGGAGAAAAAGCGGGAGGCAATGAGAAGATAGAAAGCTCGAAGGGGACTCACTGGTAAAGATTTGTAGGAACGCCCTTGATCAAAGAAATCAAGCGGATACTTTCAACTGGTATCAATCTGAGAAACGGGGTATCAGCAGGCTGGAAAGATTGGGATTAAGTTATCGATTTGCGGGCGGGGATTAATCAGACATAAATATCTAAATTTTCTGGATACAAAACCTTAATTTTCGGATATGATGGATGTAACAGGCAGTATGCCTGTGGCGCAACCTTTTATGTGCCCCTGCGTATATAGGGTAGTGAGTATTCCTGCCGGGATGAGATTCGGATATTTCCTGGAAAGGAAAATGGAGAAAGAATGAAATTCGGAGAGATTTTTAGTAAAGCCTGGAAGATCATTAAGAAATTCAAAGTACTGTGGGTACTGGGTTTCCTGGCAAGTTGCGGTGCTGTCTCTGGCAGCGGCGGCGGGAACACCGGGTACCGGTTCAGCGGAAGGGACTTTGGTAATGGAAACCATTTATTCAATGGGCCGATGCCCGGCTGGATGGGAAAATGGGGACACTGGAACTTCTTTGACAATGAACAGGTCTGGATTTGGATCATCATCGCGATCATTGTTCTCTTTGTCATAGCCACAGTCCTGGGTCTGCTCACCCTGGTTTTACGCACGATCGGCCGCGGCGGACTGGCGCGGGGCGCCTGGGATGCTGATGAAGGTAAGAAGAAGATCACCTTTAAAGAGCTGTGGAAGTGCGGTGTCCAGCATTTCTGGAAAGTGCTTCTGTACACCGGCCTGATCTGGCTGATCGGCTTTGGATTGACCCTGCTGCTGATCGTTCCGGTGATCCTGTTCTCAGTGGTCACCCTTTTATGCGGATTGATCTTTATCATCCCCGTCCTGATCGTCCTCAGCTGGGCTGTGACCGCCCTGTGGCAGCTGGGTGTGGTTGCCATCATCGGTGATGAGATGGAAGTTATGGATGCCTTCCGTCACAGTTGGGATTTGTTGTTCAAGAATTTCTGGCGAATCACACTCTTCTCGCTGATCGTTTCAGTAGGAACCCTGATCGTCGGGCTGGTTCTGGCTTTGCCGTTCCTGCTTACGGTGCTGCCGCTGCTCATCGGGTTTGCAACAGGCGCGAAAGAAATGACCGTCTGGATTATCCTCACTGCCTTCCTGTTCCTGGTTTACCTGGTGGCGGTGATCATCCTGGGCGCTGGCCTACAGGCTTACCTGGGAACCATTTGGACCCTGCTCTACCGCCGTCTGACCGGCAGGATGGGCAACGAATTGTGCAGCGTGGAAGCGGTAGAACCCGCCGCTCCCGCACCTGCAGAAGCCAAACCGGAAGTGCCAGAAGCACCTGAGCCGCGGGAAGTGCTGCCAGGAGAAACCCGACAGGTTGCAGATGCGGCAGAGCCCCTGCCCGACCCGGACAAACCGGCATAAGACAGGAAAGATTGCATGCGGCACGGGAGAGGGTCATCCTCTCCCGTGTTTTTTATCAGGCCTGACACGTAAGGGGAGAATTACCCTGACATCCCCAGGGATTGCGGACGAAGGGTCTCACTTCGGTCTTTTCGGGACTAAGCCTACCTGTAGTTCAGGATGCCAACCAGGGCTTCATTCCGGGATATAGCAGGTGTGCATGATAGAATACAAACAGATAATTCAGTAACAAAGAAGATTGCCCTACCGCATGCTCATCAAACGCCTGCCCCTTATCCTTGCATTGGTAATCCTTCTGTCCGGATGTTACGTGCCCATCCAGCCTGCTGTTAGCAATACCCCCACGCCTTCCTTGACCCCCTTTCAGGCTATCCTGGCTACACCAACCCCGACCTCCACCCCGACCCCTATCCCCACCGAAACACCTGTTCCCACCGCCACGCCAGAAAGCCGGGCAGCAGCCATTCCCATCATCGAGTACCACAGCCCGACCTTCAATATGAATCCCCAGGTGCAGATGCAGCCGGCCTGGTTCAGCGAGCAATTACAGTGGCTGGCAGACAATGGGTATACCACCCTCAGCGCTGACGAACTGGCTGCGTTTGTGAATGGGGAGCGCATCTTTCCAGAGCGGTCAATCGTATTGAGCTTCGACCTCGGTACTGCCCAGTACAGCGATTATGCCGACCTGGTTATCCCCCAGCTGCGCCAGCACGGGTTCAAAGCGGTCTTCTTCATCCTGGTGAATAACAGCGTGGTACGGGATGACTGCTCACACCCTGAAAATGTCTTTTGCTGGGACGACCTGCGTGGTTGGATGAACGAAGGGCTGATCTCGATCGGCTCGCACGGCATGACTCATCCCGATTACGCTACCATCTCTGGCGACGCCATCCGCCAGGACATGAGCCAATCAAAGCAAATTCTCGAAGAAAAGTTCGGCCAGCCCGTCGTGGTTCTGGCTTACCCTTACGATTCTGCCCCTGCGGCGGCACAAACCATCCTGCCGGAATGCGGGTATATCCTGGGAATTGACGGCAATAACCGCCCAGACATGGGCGCCACGGTGAATGATCCCCAGCGGTATAACCTTCCACGCCTCTACCCGTACTCCAGCCCGGGGGTGTACCCCCTCCTGTATGCTTATAAAACGACCTTTGCTGAAGCAGTCAGTGCGGCAGGGGATTGAACCTCACCCCGCCATCTCCCATACCGGAACATCTCTCGTTTATCGATAATAATTAAGATATATTTGATATATATTGTCCGATAAATTCGCTGCCAGAAACCAGTCCTCTAAAACCGTGCGCACCCTGCTGATGATCGCAGGCACGGTTTGCGCTGCCCTGGCTTTTATCGGAGTGCTCATTCCGGTCTGCCGCTTTTCGGGTTGATTCTGTGTACCAGGACGCCGGCAATGACCAGCAATACCAGCCCGGCTGTGTCAAAAATGATAAAACGCAGTACCGACGCTCTTAACAGCGCATACCCCGGCGGAAAAGTGAGCAACAGCATGGTCTCGCCTGCTGCCCCGATTGCCTGCATGATGACGGCTGAAAGCAGGGAAACCCTGAACCGCAGCGGGTTCCAGAGGGCAAACGCATAGGGTACATTCCACATCAGGAACAGGATGCCCATCCCGCGTACCATGCCTGCCCCGGGTTCACCAGCCAGCTCAAAGGCAGGCGCGTATGCGTGGGGGGCAGCCAGGAATGCCAGGGCACATTCAACATTGAAAAAGAAGACCACCCCGATCAATACCCGGCTGAACCACAGGGTGAACTTGCTTTGCCTCGCCTGTTTGCCGTCTACCACTGGGAAATTCCTCTCAGCACACATTCTTGCTGTTATTGTACGCCATTCGTGAAGGCGGGTTTACCCCGATACCGGTGCAGCCCGGCCGTCTTTCTGTTACAATCGCACTACCAAGAACACGAAAGGATATTTGTATGAGCGCACAAAAACGCTGGGCAACCCCTCCATTGCTGGAGATCGACACCAAGAAAAAGTACCAGGCAACCCTGTCCACCGAGAAGGGAGATATTGTCATTGACTTGTTTGCCGATAAGGTGCCCAATACTGTGAATAACTTTGTTTTCCTCGCCCGCCAGGGCTATTATGACGACACCATCTTTCACCGCGTGATCGCTGATTTCATGGCACAGGGCGGCGACCCGACCGGCACCGGCATGGGCGGCCCCGGCTACCAGTTCGCTGATGAATTTGACCGGTCATTAAAACACGACAAACCGGGTGTACTGTCCATGGCAAATGCCGGACCTGACACCAACGGTTCGCAATTCTTCATCACCCATGTCCCCACCCCCTGGCTGGATTTGAAGCACTCGGTTTTCGGCCAGGTAGTCAAAGGCATGGACGTGGTCATGTCCATCCCACCGCGCGACCCCCAGCGGCCGCAGTACCCCGGTGTAAAGATCCTCAAAATCGATATATCCGAAAGCTGAATGTATCAATAGAATTGATGCCTTCCTCCCCAAGGAAGGCATTTTTATTTGAACCAGCGAAACAGAATCTTTCTTCCTGATTGAATTAGACTTTTATGTGGTGTGATTGCTTGTGATTTCTCTACCCGGCTATGCTCCGGTTTCTTGAGTACAATAATATAGGAATTAGGAGTAACAATCATGCCAATAACGCAAAGATTTGAGAAGCAGTTTTTCAATGCCCTGCAAGATATCTTTGTAGGTGCAAAGGTCGAAGGTGATTCGGGTTACGTGAATCTTATGCATATTAAATCACGCTACTATGAGCAGGGAGTCTTCCCGCAATTACAGAAGGATATCACTGCCGCACTGCAGCCCTTCCCCGATTTCCGCGAAGAATTGTTTGACAAACTATTCACCTTTTTCCAGCGTTACTTCAGCGAAAGCGGCTCGATCTACTTCCGCTATACCGCCCTGCACCAGAACGTGTATGAGAAGGTTTATACGGATGACCGTGATGTGATCCTGTTCTGGAAAACCCACATGCTGTATTACGTCAAAACGGACCGCATCTTCACCAGCCTGAACGTGGAAGTGGATGGGGTCAAGTTCTTCTTCGACGCATCCAAAATGACGCTCAAGAAATCCAACGAGAAGCGCGAAGTCATTTATGCTTTCCGTAAGGTTCAGCCCGAAGACGGCACGCTGGTCTTTGATGTGTCTTATTCCGAAAAAGGCAAAACCACCAGGGTGGACGACATCCTCAAGGACATCAAGAAAGCCAGCGGCAAACTGGATGACGAGACGCTTAACAAGGCTTTTCGCGTTTTTGAAAAGCAGAGTGAGGTGGATTTCTTCATAAACAAGGATGCCCGCGCCTTTTTGCAGGAACAGTTCGACCTGTGGCTTTATCAATACCTGTTTACCGGGCAGAACGTGTGGAGCACCGAACGCCTGGCGCAGCTGCAGGTCTTAAAAGCGATCGCTTACAAAGTGATCGATTTTATCAGCCAGTTTGAAGACGAACTGGTCAAGATCTGGAACAAGCCTAAATTCGTGCGCAACAGCCACTATGTGTTGACGCTGGATAAGCTGGGCAGCAGCCCGGTGGTGGAGAAATTGCTGGCGCACCCCAACCTGCCGCAGCAGGTGCAGGAATGGCGCGACCTGGGCATGATTGGCGCGGATTTCAAGCTGGAGATGCTCACCCAGAAAGACGCGGCCGGCGCGCTGTTGCACGCGCAGTACCAATACCTGCCCATCGATACAAAGTACTTCTCTGACCTGGAACTGGACATTCTGGCGCTGTTCGAAGACCTGGATACTGCCCTGGATGGCTGGCTGGTGCACAGCGAGAATTACCAAGCGCTCAACACTCTACTACCTAAATACAGAGAACGAATTAGGTCAGTCTATATTGACCCTCCTTATAACTCGAAGTCGACTGAAATTTTGTATGTAAACACTTATAAGCATTCATCGTGGTTAACTATGATGGAAAACCGTTTAAACGTGAGCAAAAATTTTTGTTCTGTAGATGGAAGCCACGTAATTGCTATTGATGAAAATGAGCAAGAGGCTTTAGGTAATCTTCTTTTGAGGATCTTTCCTTATCATGCAAGAACTTGCGTCTCAGTAATTCATAATAAAAAGGGAATCCAAGGCGATTACTTTTCCTATAACCATGATTTTGCTTATTTTTGTCTTCCCCCTTCACTTGGAGAAATTAATGGAAACCCCATACCTAAGGAAGAATGGGAGTATGTTAGCTTGCGAAAATGGGGAACAGAATCAACCCGTGATACAGCAAAAAATTGTTTTTATCCGATCTATGTCAAAGGAAATGAAATTGTTGGTTTTGGTGAAGTGAGTCCAGAAGGCTTTCATCCAGTTGCGAGCAATATCAAGAGAAATGATGGAGTTGTAGAAATTTTTCCAGTTGATAAATCTGGCGTAGAAAGAAAATGGAGATATGCTCGTAATAGTGTTGAAAGCATATTGTCACTATTAAAGGTTGTTGAGACTAAAGATGGCGAATTTCAAATCGTAAAAGCTAGGGATTTCCAACAATATAAAACCGTTTGGGATAACTCATTGTATATTGCAGGAGATTACGGTACACGGCTATTAACGGATATGGGAATAATCCCAGAAGAAAATCTATTTCCTAAATCAGTTTATGCAGTTTCTGATGCGATTCATGCAATTTCAATAAAAAATTCCGTTATTTTAGATTATTTTGCTGGTTCTGGGACTACTGCTCATGCAGTGATGAACCTGAACCGGGCTGATGGCGGCAGACGCAAGTATATCCTGGTGGAAATGGGCGAGCATTTCAACAATGTCATCCTACCGCGCATCAAAAAGGTTGCTTTCAGTGACAAATGGAAAGAAGGTAAAGCCAACGAAGGCCAGGGGATGAGCCATTTCGTTAAGTATTACGATCTGGAGCAGTATGAAGACGTGCTGCGCCGCGCGCACTACGCTGATGCAGACCTGTTCCACAATCCTTACGAAGACCCTTATCACAGCTACGTCTTCCTGCGCGACCTGAAGATGCTCGATTCCGTCGAGATCGACGATAAAGAAAATAAAGCTCATTTCCACCCCGAACGCCTCTACCCCGATCCCACAAAACCATCCGGGACAAGTATCGATTTAGCCGAAACGCTCTCCCAGCGGCGCGGCAAGTGGATCAAACGTATCACTGCCGAGTATGTCGAGTTCCAGGATGGCGAGCGCATGAGCCTGACCGATCCTGACTGGCAGACGATTAAACCCCTGATCTGGTGGCAGTAGTATGACCGGCATCTACCTGCAACGCATGCTGGAAAACCTGCCGCAAGGGTCTCTGCCGCCCAACTGGGCCGGTTTCGACCTGGCAACCTTCTCGCGCGGCAAAGTGCTGTGGGATTACCAGCAACAAGCCCTGTATAATGCGCTCCTGGCTTTATGGAAGTATTACCAAACGCCCGGACAGCCAGAGAACGAGCGCAAGCAGGTATATATGGCCTGGTACCGCGACTTCGGATTGGAAGCAAACCTCGATCTGCCGCTGGACCGCTCCTCGGCTGCCAAGCGCAAACTGGCAGCCCTGCTGGAAACCTATTACAACCAGACGGATGACCGCCTGCCTTACGAGCAGTTTATCAATCGCATGTGCTTTTGGATGGCGACCGGTTCGGGCAAGACGCTGGTGATCGTCAAATTGATCGAATTATTAAACGGTCTTATGCAAATGGGGGAAATCCCCGTCCATGACATTCTTGTTCTCACCTATCGTGATGACCTGTTGGAGCAGCTGCGTACCCACGTGGATGAGTTCAATGCCGGCGGAAGGTTGTTTATCCGGCTGCATGAACTGCGTGACTACGCCGAAGTCAAACACCAATCTCCCTCGCTGCTGCGCGGGCAGGAATTGAATATTTTCTGCTACCGGTCAGATAACCTGAGTGATGAGAAAAAAGACAAAATTATTGACTTCCGCAGTTATGACAACAATGGAAACTGGTATATCCTGCTGGATGAAGCCCACAAAGGCGACAAGGAAGATTCCAAACGGCAGTACCTCTATTCCATCCTTTCGCGCAATGGCTTTCTCTTTAATTTTTCCGCCACCTTCACCGACCCGCGTGACATCATCACCACCGCAGCAAACTTCAACCTGAGCGAGTTTATTCGCAAGGGCTATGGCAAGCACATTGCTGTCCTAAAACAGGAAGTGCGCGCCTTCAGAAAAGGGGATGAATACACCGACGCAGAAAAGCAGAAGATCGTCCTTAAAGCCTTAATCATGCTCACCTATTCACGCAGTATTGAAGCCAGGGTGCGCCAGGTGCGCGCCGACCTGTATCATCGTCCGTTGATGATGACCCTGGTCAACTCGGTCAATACCGAAGACGCCGACCTGAAACTCTTCTTCCGCGAATTGGTGCACATCGGCAAAGGAGAAATTGACGCCGAAACCTGGGAGAGTGCCAAGCGGGAACTTTTAAGCGAACTGCGTGACCGTCCAGAATTTATATTTGAAAGCGATACCGCAATTCGGGTGGATGATCAGTTGTTTAATCGAATTTCCCAGGCGGATTTACTGCATGAGGTGTTTAACGCAACCTCAGCTGGTGAAATTGAAGTCCTGACACGTCCTTCAGACCGCCAGGAAGTTGCCTTTAAACTCAAAACCAGTGACGACCCGTTTGCCTTGATCCGCATCGGGGATATTACCGATTGGTTAAAGAAAGAACTCTCAGGCTATGAAGTGAATCAGCATTTCACCGATGAAGGATACTTTGAGAGGTTGAACCAGCCCGATTCGGATATCAATATCTTGCTTGGGTCGCGCAGTTTTTATGAAGGGTGGGATTCCAACCGCCCCAACGTCATTACCTATATCAATATCGGCACCGCTACGGAAGCCAAGAAGTTTATCCTGCAATCCGTCGGGCGTGGCGTACGGATTGAACCGCTTAAAAACCAGCGCAAACGTCTGCGTGAACTGATCACCAGCAATACGCTGCCAGAGGAAGATCATGAAGTGCTTGACAGGATTAAGAATGATGTCCAACCACTGGAGAGTGTTTTTATCTTTGGCACCAATCGTGAAGCGCTCAACCTGGTGATTGGCGGCCTGGATCAGGAAGAGAAAGAGGCTGGCGAGGTGGAAATCTCGCTCGAACTCAACACAGAAGCCACGCAGGGCAAACTATTATTGATCCCGACCTATGCTCAAAGTTCCGCGTTACTTTACAAAGAACGAGAGCTGGCAAAATTTTCATTGACACCCGAAAATCTGGATTTGCTGAAAAACTATATGAACTATGTGGATGACGACCGGGTATTCTTCGCTTTGCACGAAGTCCCGCCAATCCAGATCACCGCCCTGCGTGCCAGCTTGCAAAATCCTGACGCAACATATCGAACGGATAATCCGCGTCCATACCGCAACCTACCGGTTCTTATCCGTCAGTCATCCAATTATTTCAACCTGCGTAACAAGGATCTGACCGGATTCAAAGAATTGGAAAACGAGATCAACCATTTCAGACATATCAAAGTGTCCATTGAAAAAATCGGGGATCTGGAACGCAGAATTCAAAGGGTGCTGCAAGCCGTCCAACTGATTCAGGATGCTAGAGCTAAATATAATTCTGGCCAACTTTCATTTGACGACTATGAAAATGAGGTTGATGATCTTCGCCAGCAACAATCGGACACATTTTTTGCCAATAATGCCCAACTGGAAATCAGGCGAATTGCTAACCATTATTACATCCCTGTTTTATTGAGTGAAAATGAGCGGATCGATTATATCCGCAGTGTCATCCACGTGGAAAGTGAAGTGCGCTTCTTGCGCTCTTTAGAAGAATATCTACGTAAGAAGGATCACCGATTTAAGAACTTCGATTGGTGGTTGTTCAGTCGCGTTGATGAAACGGTTGATGACATCAACATTCCATATTATTACCCGATTGAGAATCGCATTGCCAATTTCAAGCCCGATTTCATCTTCTGGTTAAGTAAGGGAGATCAATACCATATCTTGTACATCGATCCGAAAGGGACAGGACGAACAGAATACGAGCATAAGGTGGATGGATACCGCGCTTTGTTTGAAGAGAATGGGGTACCCAAGGTATTTCGCCATCAAGGGAGGGAAGTTGTTGTTAGTGTATTCCTCTACACTGCTGATCGTCAGTATCTAGCAGAGGGATATCGCAAATACTGGTTTGATAGTATAGAAAATGCTTTAGGAACTATCTCCGAAGATTAAGCAATTAAGAAATTAGCAACACATAAACTCATTTGAGTCCGATCCATAAATTCAGGTTTTATGCTTATGGTAGAATGGATTGGTCAAGATATTTCCATCCCCATAGAAAGGCGAAAACCTATGGCAGCATATAAACAAACCAGCTGGGAACTGACCGACCTTTTCCCGGCCATCGATTCCCCCGAGCTGGAAGGAGCATTTACAGACCTCGAAGCAAGTGTGACCGCATTTGAGGCGCACCGCAGCGACCTGACCAGCGCAATTTCCACTGGCGCTTTCATGAGCCTGGTGAAAGAAATGGATGTGATCGTCAATAAGGTGCAGCGCCTGTATGCCTTTGCAGAGCTTTCCTTTAACCAGAACACCCAGGACCAGGCAGCCCAGGGATTGCTGCAGCGCGCGATGCAATTCATTTCTGAGCTGCAGAACAAGATGCTCTTCTTTGACCTGTGGTGGAAAGCCCTCGATGAAGACAATGCCAAACGATTGCTGGCGGTGACCGGCGATTACCGCTATTACTTTGAAGCCATGCGCTTGTTCAAACCGTTCACCTTGACTGAGCCTGAAGAAAAGGTCATCAACACCAAGAACGTGACCGGCTTCAACGCCATGAACATGCTGTACGATTCCATCACCAACCGCTACACCTTCAAACTCAAGGTCGGGCGCAAGACCCTGGACCTGACCCGCGATGAACTGATGGTGTATGCCCGCCATCACGACGCCGCCCTGCGTGAAGCTGCCTACAAGGAACTCTACCGTGTTTACGGACAGGATGGATCAATCCTCGGACAGATCTACCAGAACATCGTGCGCGACTGGCGCAATGAGAACATCGGCATGCGCAAGTATGCCAGCCCAATTTCCGTCCGCAACCTGATGAACAACATCCCTGACGATGTGGTCAACCTGCTGCTGGATGTCAGCCAGAAAAATGTCGGCGTCTTCCAGGGTTTCTTTAAAGCCAAAGCCAAGATCCTGGGAGTGGACCGCCTGCGCCGGTACGACATTTATGCCCCTGTCAGCAAGTCGGATAAGCGCTACCCCTACAACAAAGCAGCGAAGATGGTGTTCGGTTCATTTAAAGAGTTCCATCCCCGCTTCGCAAAACTGGCGAAAAGGGTGTTCGATGAGAACCATCTCGACAGCGAAATCCGCAAAGGCAAAACCAGCGGAGCATTCTGTGCCACCGCAGTCCCCAGCCTTACCCCGTGGGTGTTGTTGAACTACCAGAGCCGCTCAGATGACGTTACCACCATGGCGCATGAGCTGGGGCATGCCATCCACGCTATGCTGGCTGAGCACCACACCGTCTTTACCCAGCAATCCTGCCTGCCTCTGGCAGAAACCGCCTCTACTTTTGGCGAAATGATGCTGGTCGACCGCCTGCTGCGTGAAGAATCCGACCCGGCAGTGCGCCGCGATATTATTTTCAGGCAGGTGGACGATGCCTATGCCACCATCCAGCGCCAGGCATTCTTTGCCCTCTACGAACGCGAAGCGCATGAAATGGTGATCAAGGGCGCTTCGGTAGATGAAATGGCAGCCGCTTACCTGGAAAACCTGCGCACCCAGTTTGGGGATGCAGTGGATGTCAGCGACGAGTTCAAATGGGAATGGGTTTCGATCCATCATATCTACAATTACCCATTCTACGTCTATGCCTACAGCTTCGGGCAGCTGCTGGTGCTTTCGCTTTACAAGCAGTTCAAGGAAGAGGGCGAGTCCTTCAAGCCGCGCTACATCCAGCTCCTGGCAGCCGGCGGGTCCAAAGCCCCGATCAAAATCCTGTCTGATGCCGGCATTGATGTTTACTCGGCTGCATTCTGGCAGGGCGGTTTTGATGTGATCGCCGAGATGGTGAAAGAGTTGCAGGGTTAACCAGCCTGATATTGCCGATCTGCAGTTACACCGTTATATAATACAAGAGAGCCCTGTCTGGCATGGTTTCGCTTCAGGGCTCTCTCATCACTTCAAGTTTGAGGGTACAGCATGTACATTGCGATTGAAGGTGTCATCGGGGTGGGCAAGACCACACTTGCCAGGCTGCTTCAACCATCATTTGATGCAAATGTCCTGCTCGAGGTTTTTGAAGAAAATCCTTTCTTGAGTGATTTTTACGCCGACCGGCAGCGGTATGCCTTCCAGACCCAGATATTCTTCCTGCTCAGCCGCTACAGGCAGCAAAGCGCCGCTGTGCCAGGTTTGCTAGAGAGCGGAAAACATCTCTTCAGCGATTACACCTTCGAGAAAGACAGCCTGTTTGCCCGCATCAACCTGGTGGGCGATGAATTGCAAATGTATTACAAGGTGCATGAAGCCCTCGGCGAGAAGATCATCTGCCCTGACCTGCTGGTGTACCTGCGGGCGGATACAGATGTCCTCATGGCGCGCATCGCCCTGCGCGACCGGCCGTACGAACGCCAGATGGAACGCAGTTATATCGATGAGTTGAACCTGGCGTATGATGCATTTTATATCGAGGAGAAAAGCCATCCCTCCCCGGTGTTAACCATCGATACCAACAGCCTGGATTTTGTAAACCGGGTTGAAGACCTGCAAAAAGTTGACCTGCGCATCCGCCAGGCTCTCCAGCTGGCTCCCTACCAGCCCCAGCTGCCCCTGGTGGATTAAGCGATTGGATGTAGTGGGGAATTCAGTATGAAACTGACCAAAGACTTATTGATCCGGTTTGCCAAAACCCACGTTGCGGAGAGGCTTCAAAAGAAACCCCGCCCGCTGTGCATATACCTGACTGGCTCTGTCTGTACAGAGGATTTCCTTCTGGGTGGTTGTACAGATATCGACCTCGTCTGTATTCACAACCTTCAGCCTGCAGTGGAGCGCGAACTGATCCCCCTAACCCCGGATGTACACCTGGATATCCGCCATTATGATATCACCCGCTTTGACCAGCCCCGCCAGCTGCGCAGTGATGTCTGGATCGGTTCGTTTTTATGCGAGAACCCGCTCGTGCTGCATGACAATGGACACTGGTTTGAGTTTACGCAGGCCAGTGTGTGTTCCCAGTTCTTCCGCCCCGAGTATGCCTTGCAGCGCGCCCAGCCTTTGATCGACAGCGCCCGGCAGCGCTGGATGGAATGTTTTTCGGGCACCCACAAGCCGGGTGTTTTTACCCTCAGGTCTTACCTGCGCAGCATTGAAGACGCAGCCAACGCCCTGGCATGCCTGGTTGGCCTTCCCCTGGCTGAACGGCGCATGTTCGCCCAGTTTGCCATGCGGGCACAGGGAGCAGGACTTCCCAACCTGGCAGGCTCATTGGCCGAGCTGGTAACCTCCCCGGCGGTGACTGATGAAGCCTGGCTGACCTGGCAGCCAGAATGGAAAGCCTGCCTCTCCCAGGTATCCTCGCAGGAGAATTGCCCGGTCGAACTTTCTTCCATCCGCCATCCTTACCTTTTCAATGCCTCCTATTCCACCTGGGAGAAATCCCCGGCGGGTGCCATATGGCTGATGGTGAAAACCTGGACGGACGCTGTAACCTTCCTTCCCAAAGATTCCCCTCTCCTGGATACTTTTAATGGCTTGTGTTCCCTGCTGGAACTAAGCCCTGAATATTACAGCCAGCGCATAGCTGGTTTGGACCGGTTCCTGGAAGAGATCGAAGCCTATTTTGATTCTTTCAAACGCAAGAACAGCCTGTCTGAAGAGTAGGAAAAATAACATCTTTTATCCGTCCACCTCAGGCTGTGGATAACCTGTTTATATCTGTGGATAACTCTCCTTTTTTGTGGAAAAAGATTCAAAACTATTATAAAAGTTTTGAAAACTTCGCAGAAAACCTCCTGGATAAAGGGAAGAAAAGGGGAATAAGTCTCCATATAGGGGATGTGGATAACCCTGTGGAAAGTGACTGAAGTTATCCTTTTTCCTCCCCTGTTTGTCCCTGTTACCCTGTGGAAAATGAATAGAATTAATCCACCAGATATGGAAGCTGATACTTTCTGTTCACCATATATACGGGAATTTCTCAGTTCCCAAGGAACATCCACATTTACACACCCCCTACTGCTACTACTATTTAATTAACATCCATATTAATTAATATGTGGACAGTGGTAACAGTTGTCAGGATTACTTAAAATTCCATTAATTAATGGTTCTTGTAAAGTGCTGTTGATTTTTGTACAATCATTATGCATCCAGGCGAGAAAAACACACCATCATTCCATCATCAAACAGTGTTGGATCTCAATTGAATACTTTGCTGGGAGGCATACAATGGACATCATAAAAGTCAAAGCTAACTCCCGTACCGCAGCTGTGGCAGGAGCAATCGCCGGTGTAGTCCGTGAACATAAAAGGGCTGATGTTCAGGCAATCGGAGCCGGCGCAGTGAACCAGGCAATCAAAGCGCTCGTATTGGCCACCGGTTACCTGGCAGAAGACGGCATCAATGTAGTCTGCGTGCCTGAATTTGTGGATGTTGATATAGAAGGAAAAGTAAGAACCGCAATAAAACTGGTCGTTGAACCCCGCTAGGTGATTAAGAAAATTTCGATACACCTGTTTTATTGACAGGTGTATCTTTTTCTCTATTTGAAACCGTTGACTTCCAGATCCGAAAACACGACTTCGTCTTTTCCTGTCAGCTTTTGTTCCACTTTTTGGGCCACCAGTTCCAGGTGGCGTGCCTGGGCAACATAATCCAGGTTATCTGCAGGTACGGTCAGCACCGGGCACAGGGTAAAGTCATCGATCCATTGGGTGTAAAGACCGTTTAGCTGGGATAAGTATTCCCGGCTGATCTTACGCTCATACTCCCTGCCACGCATGGATATCCTTTTAAGTAGAGTGTCTTCATTCGCTTTGAGGTAAATGACAAGATCGGGTGGGGGCAGCATGCCGGTGATGGAATGGTACAGTGTGCTGTATGTCTCAAAGTCGCGCTGGCTCATGTGACCCTGCAGGAAGAGGTTGCGGGCAAACACCTCGGCATCTTCATAAATGGAACGGTCCTGGATGGCTGAGGAAGGAAATCGCAGCACATCCTGGTGCAGCTGCAGCCGGTGTGCCAGGAAGAATACCTGTGAATGGAAACTCCAGGATTCCATCTGGCGGTAAAAATCTGCTAAATAGGGGTTTTCTGTGACAGGTTCATAAAAAGGCTGAAACCCCAGCCGGCTGCACAACAGGTCTACCAGGGTGGATTTTCCTACTCCTATGTTGCCTGCTACCACGATGAATTTCTTTGTCATAACCTGCCCCCGGTTATTCCAACCCGGCCAGGATGGAATCGATTACTTTCTGGAATTCTTCAAACGGCTGGGCGCCTTTGATGCGGTACCCGTTTATAAAGAAGGTCGGTGTTCCATCGATACCAACCATCTCGCCCAGGCTGAGGTCGGCCTGAACCTGGCTTAAGACTTCAGGATTTGCAAGGCATTTATCAAATAAAGTTTGGTCCAGCTCAAGGCGGGCTGCAAAAGCATCGAAAGCCAAATCGCTTAATTCCATTTCTCCGGCAAACAGGAGACCATGATATTCCCAGTAGTGATCCTGCTGTCCGGCACAGCGGGCAGCAATAGCAGCATCTTGTGCGTAAGGGTGGGCTTGCACCAGGGGAAAATCACGGTATACCAGGCGAACCTTACCCTGGTAGGTTTCGCTGATCTGAGGCCATACTTCCTGGTGCCAGCGGGCGCAAAACGGGCATTGGAAATCGCTGAACTCCACGATCGTAACCGGTGCATCATCAGGACCCAGCGCAGGGGCATCCTTCAGCAAAGCCTGCCAAACCTGGTCCTGGCTGGAGGTATTTTGCAGGATAAAAGATTGCCTGCCCCAGAACAAATATCCCAGTGCCAGCCCGGCAGCAAGAGCCAGCCCCACCAGCAAGTAATACAACCAGGTCCCGTTCCTGTTCTTTATTTCAGTTTTTGTTTGCGTTGAATCGTCTATTTGGGGGAAAGTAGGCTGCATGGCGAGATTATACCATGTGCAGGTTTCGGTAATTCTGGAAGGGGCATTTTTTACCGCAGACCGTTTTTTTTGGAAATCGTTATAATTGACTTAAGAATGAAGAGAGAAACAACTGGTTCATCGATACAGGCAAGGAACTCACCCTGGCGGGTGCTGATCATCCTGCCTGTTTTCATTCTATTTATGCTGGCTTGTTCACTTACCCAGCCTCTCGAAAATACCCCACAGGTAAGCACGGTTTTATTTAATACCATAACGCCCACCCTGGTCTGGCAGGAAGGTACTCCCCTTCCATCTATAACCAGCACCATGCAGCCGCAAACCATAACCCGGGCTGCTGCAATGGGTACCTTTCTCCCGTCAATGACCCAACCTCCCAGGAATACCAGCAGTATCCAGCCGACCCGGTCTACAACTGCGAAAACGCCAGGCAAGACGGTGGTTGTTACGGGGATCAAGTTCCCAACTGCCGCCAAACCCTGGACCAGGACCTCCATTTATTACCGTTCACGAACCCCCACCAAAACTAAAACACAGCCTGCGAATACCGCCACAGTCACAGCAACCACCACTATGACCGCAACGGTTACACTGACACCTACCATTACCTTAACTCCCACCGTATCGCCCAGCCCAACCAGAACAGCTACGCTTCCATCGCCCACCGCCTCTCCCACTGCAACCGAGACACCGGAATGGATCGTCTTTTCTGCTCCAGCTCAATCAGGGTATGTCAGTTCGTTGTGGAAAGCCGGTTTATACGGCAGTATGGTGAGCAGCCAGACACAACTGTATTCATATCCAGATATACCTGGCCTGAGTGCAGAAGTATTTCCTGATGGTTCCAGCCTGCTGTTTGAAGGGATGTGCGGGTCGCCGGCACAAACCGGTATCTGTAAATTGAATTTGAGCGACACTGCTGCTGCCCCGGTTTTGGTGACCAGCCTGCCTGAAGGTTCTAACCGCAGCCCCTCCCTCTCTCCAGGAGGGAAGTGGATGGTGTTCAGCAACGAGATGGACGGTAATGCCGATCTGTACCTGCTCGATATGGAGACTGCAGGGGCTCTACCGCTGCAATTGACCAGCGGAGCAGATATGGACAGCCAGCCGGATTGGGGAGCAGAAGGAATCGTCTTTATCCGCAATGGAGACCCCATGATCATCCGGATCGGAGAGACCTTTCAACCTGGTGATGAAGCCCTGGTTGAAGCGGTTTTCACCAGCCCCGAAGATGAAGCTGACCCTTCCCTTTCGCCTGACGGCAGCATGCTGGCTTTCTCCCGCCTGGCTGGCGGGGACTGGGAAATCTGCCTGTACACCCTGGATACGGGCGAGGTCACAACCCTGACCAGCAACCTGGCTGCTGACATGCAGCCGGCCTGGTCAGCAGACGGCTCTGCCCTGCTTTTTATCTCCGACCGGGATCAGACCGGGGTCTTCCAGTTGTACCGCATGACTGCAACCGGGGCTGACCAGTTGAGGGTGATGAATTCCCTGGCAGATGAGTCTGATCCTGTGTGGATACCGTAACTGCAGATTATTAGTATTGCCTGTTGAGTCTGGTACAATACCTCAGCTTTTTTCGAGGTGAACATGACAGAACTCTGGCTCGTTCGGCACGGGCAGACCGATTGGAATACTGAATTCAGGATACAAGGCTCGATCGATAAGCCCTTGAATGCCACCGGGATTGAACAGGCACATGCTCTTGCCCAAAAGCTGAAAGATACCCATTTTGATGCGATTTACTCCAGCCCTGCCAGAAGGGCTCACCAGACTGCATCTGCCATTGCGCAGCTGCTCGGATTGCCCATCCGTACAGACGACCGCTTGAAGGAGATCAGCCTGGGGTTGTGGGAAGGCCTGACCTGGCAACAGGTGCAGGATAGGTACCCTGAAATGTTCGCAAAGCGTAAGTCAGACCCGGTTCACTTTGCACCGGAAGGGGCAGAGACCTACGGCGACCTGGCCAGAAGGATGGTTCAGGCTGCCAACGAAATTGCCCTGTCCCACCCGGGGGAGCGTGTGCTGGTAGTCTCGCATGGCATGTCGCTTGCCACCCTGCTGAGTAAAGCCAGGGGAACCAACCTGGCCGATGCTTATGACCTGGTTCCCCAGAATGCCACCCCGGTTGTAATTGAATGGGAAATGGAACACCGGCACAATTGAACGCTTACAGTACCACTTCTTAGGAGTACATAGGACTTCCCGGGTGTGAATTCCCGGGAAGTTTATTATTTGCTTGAAATTTGGCACCCAGTTTAGGTGCGGTCTTTTACTCTTTCAGGTGGACGTAGATCACCAGTGTGCCGTCTTCGCCGCGGTTCTCTTTCACGTCGAACACTTTGGGGTAGCCGCGGATCAGCTGGGAGAGCTGCTTGAACCCGTAAGTGCGGGGGTCAAAGCCGGGATCCAGCTGGCGCATGTGATGCCCCAGGGTTCCCAGAAATGCCCAGCCGTCCTCCTGGGCTGCAATGTCGAAAGCATCGCGCAACAGGGGCAGCGGATCGGGGGTGACAGGCTCAGGTTGTTCAACCGGTTCGGCGCCCGGTTTCTTCTTCTGGGTATGCGGTTTTTGTTCTTTCGGTTCCTTGCGGGGCACCAGGTTCTCGGTGTACACGAACAGGTCGCAGGCGTTCACGAAGGCACGCGGGGTGGTCTTCTTGCCAATGCCCATTACGAAGAACCCCTTTTCGCGGATGCGGGTAGCCAGGCGGGTGTAATCGCTGTCGCTGGAGACCAGGCAAAAACCATCCACCCCGCCGGTGTACAAAATATCCATGGCATCGATGATCATAGCGCTGTCGGTGGCGTTCTTGCCGATTGTAAAGCGGAACTGCTGGATGGGCTGGATGGCGAAGGTGTGCAGCACATCTTTCCAGCCGCCCATACTAGAGGTCGTCCAATCACCGTAAATGCGCCGAATGGTCACGAGACCGTACTTGCTGGTTTCAGCCAGCATTTTTTCCAGGAGTGAGGGTTGGGCGTTATCACCGTCGATCAGGACGGCAATCCGGCGTCCGCCGGGAATGTTATTTAAAGTAGTCATAATATCCTTTTCTTGCATATATTACTATTATACGCATAAAAGGCGGTTTCCAAATGACGGGTTCGGGTATGGTTGTCAAGGTTTCCAGGCGGTGATCTCGAGGCTGTAAACCCGGGTATCGCCCAGGGTTCCGCCGCTGATGCCTTGCTGGACACCTTCAATGGAAAAACCAGCCTGTTTCAACAGGCCCAGGTATTCAGTATGAGGCAGGGCGCCAGATATACAGGCTGCCCAGCCGGCAGCTTCCAGCCGGGCTTCCAGCGGTAGATCTCCATCGGTGACGATATCGCTGATCACCATGCGCCCGCCGGAATGGAGAACCCGGTAAATCTCCTCAAACACCTTGCCCTTGTCTTCACACAGGTTGATGACACAGTTGGAAATAACTGCATCAAAGGTATTGTCCTCCAGCGGCAAAGCCTCAGCATGACCCTTCTTGAATTCGACATTGGAGAACTTCCCTTTGCTGGCAGCCAGGCGCGCTCTTTCCAGCATCGCTGGGGTCATATCCACCCCCACCGCCTTTCCTTTCTCCCCCACGATCCGAGCCGCTAGCAGCACATCAATGCCTGCCCCGCTTCCGATATCCAGGACTTGTTCTCCCGGCTGCAAGTTTGCTCGGGCGATCGGATTGCCGCAGCCCAGGGTCAGGCTGGCAGATTCTTCCGGCAAAGGTTGGATGTCCTCGATGGAATAACCGGTATTGAAGGTTACAGTGGAATCCATCTCTTCCGTGCCGCAGCAGCAGGAAGAAGAGCAGCAACAGGATGGTTCAGTCTCACCACAGCAAGAGCTTTCCTCAGCCAGGCTTTGATAGCGTTTTCTCACGTTGCTGCGTGCACCCGCAACATTCTTACTTCCTGCCAGGAAAAAGCACTCTTGGATTAAGGTATCATGTGCTGCTAATTTATCCGGTTCACTCTGCAGGATGACATTGACCAGATCTGCCTTGTGCATCAAGACTTTTAGTCTACTTCCATCCAAGTCCCATGATCCTGAACGCGGTTCCTTGACAACCAGCACCAGCCTGCCAGCCGGGCGAAGCAGAGCAGCCATAGTTTTCATAAAAGGAAGCGGCTGGTTTCCATTTTCCGAGTCAATTACGGCTATAACTGCATCCATGCTTTCGGGCGGAATTTGCGCCTGCACCTCAACGGGCTGCAGTATTTCCACGCTTGCAGTCATACCTGTTTCATTGAATTCGTCTATGGTTTTAGCGGCATCCGCTGCGAGGTAAACTTTGTAAGCCTGGGATGCAGCCTGCCTGAGCATTTCACCTGATACTCCTCCAGAGAGCAATACGGCATACTCCGGGCGCAAGTATGCTTTCTGGATAATAACTTCCACATATCCTGCAGAACTTTCCCCCTGTGCACCTGTGGTATTGATTGGATTAGCCTCACCATTTATGTTGTTTTCGATGGTCATTGGTGTTCCTTTCCTTGATGGCAGCAATCCGGCAACCACTGCCCGATCTGTTCTTTAAGCCAGTGGATGCTCTCATCGTTGATGCAATAACAGGTAGCAGGCCCTGATGTGGTTCCCTGTATCAAGCCTGCTTCGCGCAGTACCTTCAAATGCTGGCTGATAGTTGCCTGGGCCAGGGGTGTCTGAAGGACAATATCATTGGTGATGCAAGTCTGGCATTCAGCCAGCATCTCCATGATCTGAAATCGTATAGGATTGCTCAAAGCCTTTAACATGGTAACTAGGCGTTCTTTTTCAGGTGTAATTGTTTGAGGGGACATAGTTTGTATGGTTTCTTTATATCGTAAATATACGTTATAAGGCAAGACCAGTCAAGTGTAGATTTTCCAGCTTTAACAGCGGATTTTTCGGATAGAATACAACTATGTTTGTCTTTTTATCCAAATTTCTGCCCAATTTCATCTACCCGGTTGGTTTGACCTTCATTCTGCTCATCCTGGCGCTCATCCTGCGCAACAAGAAACGGCTGCGCAACGGGCTGATCATCTTTGCCCTGTTGCTGATTTACCTGAGCGGCAACCGCTGGGTGGCAATGAGCCTGGCGCGCTCACTTGAGTGGCGCTACTTCCCGCCGGCAGAATTCCCTGATACCAGGGTGGCGGTTTTACTGAGCGGAGGGACTGAATCAATGCAATACCCGCGCACGATGGTCGAGTTGAACAGCGCCGGGGACCGGGTGCTGTATGCTGCGAACCTCTACAAGCAGGGAAAGATTGACACCATCCTGCTGACGGGCGGGTACATCCCCTGGGCTGGCAGCGAACGGCTCTCGCCGGCGGAGGAAATGAAAGAGATTCTGGTGCTGATGGGTGTCCCGGAAAGCGCCATGTGGATCGAACCGGATTCATTAAATACCTACGAGAACGCCCTCTTCAGTGCAGAGATCCTGCGGGACCATGATGTAGATACAGTGCTGTTGATCACTTCTGCCATGCATATGCCGCGCTCTGTCCCGTTATTTGAAGCGCAGGGTATCACCGTTATCCCGGCTCCAGCAGATTACACTGTAACCCAGGAAGGCTGGGAGGCGTTGTGGTCCAGCAGTTTTGAGTCTTTCCTGACTGGGCTGGTTCCTTCAAGCGGGAACATCGCCCTTACCACCAATGTGATGAAAGAATATATCGGTATGGCAGTGTACAGCCTGCAGGGCTGGATGAAGTAAGGTTTAATCAGGGCAGGATTGGTTTTCCGGTAAACTTAACCGCACAGGTTCATAGCTCATACGGTGCAGGGCGCAGGCGCCGAAGTGTTTCAATGCGTTCCGGTGCTGCAGTGTTCCGTAGCCTTTGTGGCGGGCAAATCCATACAAGGGATAAAGCGCATCCAGTCCGGTCATCTCGCGGTCGCGGGCCGTTTTTGCCAGCACAGATGCACAGGCGATGCTCAGGCAGTGCACATCCCCTTTTATCAGCGCAGATTGGGGGATATCGACCTGGCGGAGGATGACCGCATCGATCAACAGGTGATTAGGGGTAATTTGCAAGGATTCCACAGCGCGCTGCATGGCCAGGCGGGTGGCAGGCAGGATGCCGAAGGCGTCAATCTCCTGGTTTGTTGCATTCCCCACTCCCCAGGCAAGGGATGTATCTTTGATCTTACTCTCCCAGGTCTCGCGCTGGGCAGGCGTCATTTGTTTTGAGTCACGCACGCCCGGCAGCGCCTGCAATACCTGAACATTTGCCGGAAGGATGACAGCGGCCGCAAATACCGCACCGGCCAGTGCACCCCTGCCGGCTTCATCGATCCCGCAGATTTGCAGCAGCCCGGCCTGCCAGAAGGGGATTTCATACTGCAGGTCTGGTTGGATATGATGTGCCATTTTTTGAATAGCTGAAAGCAGAGACTGGGCTAGCCATACAGCTCGCGGCGGGCATTGCGGCGGATGGACAGCAGGTCGCGCGCCATCTGGATCGAATCCCTCCAGACCCGCACCTTGCTTTTAGGGTTGTGGTACCAGGGGATGGGAATCTCGGTCACCCGGTATCCCTTCATGAGGGCGATGTATAGGATCTCGACATCAAAAGTCCAACCCATGATGGTTTGCATGGGAAAGAGCACATCTGCAATGTCGCCTCGGAAGCACTTAAAGCCGCATTGTGAATCGTGCAGGCGGGGTAAAGCCATAAGCCGCACCAGGGCGTTGAAACCGCGCCCGATCCAGTGCCGGTAGGCAGGTTCATTGAAACGTGCAGCCCCTTTGCCCTCGCGCGAGGCGATCGCGATCTGCACTTCCGGCTGTGCTGGCGGGAAAAAACGGTTGACCTGTTCGACCGGCATGGAAAGGTCCACATCCAGGAAGAAGCGGTATTCCCCGCGGGCTTCCAGCATGCCGCGCCTGACAGCCAGTCCTTTGCCTCGCCCATCTTCGTGCAGCACTTTCAGCGCGGGCATCCTCGATCGGTATTCATTTGCCAGCTCGAGTGTGCGGTCGCTGCTGCCGTTTTCCACCACGATCACTTCGGCGGTGTAAGACTGCTGCTTGAGAAAGCGGTCAACCTCCTCCAGTGTGTGCGGCAGGCGTTCTTCTTCGTTATGGGCAGGAAAAATAAGGGAAAGGAAAGGGGTTTCCATGATGGTTATGGTAATTATATTCCCTGTTATACCAAACCGCCGGAAAAGATCCGGCGGTTGTCCAGTCGGGGTGGGCGGACTCGAACCGCCGACCCCCGCGTCCCAAACACGGTGCGCTACCAACTGCGCTACACCCCGACCCATCGAGTATAATCGGAATGACGTTAAGGCGTCAAGGACTATATTTTTTAAAAAAACAAGGCAGTGATCCGGCGGGCGTTTGATGAAATCCTTATTGGTCCGAAAGATAAATGCATTACGGATCTTTGCCGTTCTTCTTATTATTTCGGTGTTCACTGGCTGCTCCGGGCACATCCAGCCTGAAGCTGAAGTCAAAAAAACAGCGACAGAAACAGGTAATCCACCAACACCAACCGTTACCGTGCCGCCAGCGACACCATCCCCTTCTCCCTCCCAGCCGGTTGTTACGTCCAACAGGGTGGAAGTCCTCTTTTTCGAAAGCAGCAACTATCCCAAAGACATCATAACCCGGGTTTATCTGCCGCCGGGTTACGATCCTGACCGTAAAACGCCTTATCCTGTCCTGGTAATGCTGCATGGATTGATTGGCAAAGGTAGCCAGTGGGAAGACCTGGGCTTGCTGGAAGCAGCAGATGACCTGATAGCAGATGGGAAAATTGACCCCCTGGTCATTATCTTACCGGAAGAGTATTACAACACTAAATCGTACGCAGAAACGACCTTTGCGGAAGTTCTGGTCGATGAGTTGCTGCCGTATCTTCACAGCCAGTACAACCTGTGCCAGGAGAGGGAGTGCACTGCAATTGGGGGTCTTTCGCGCGGGGCTGGCTGGGCGGCGCGCCTGGTCTTCACCCGCTGGGAGGTGTTTGGCGTTGCCGGGCTGCACAGCATGCCGCTGCCATTCCTCCCGCTGGCGGAGTGGATCAGGGCTATCCCTCCCGGTTCGATGCCCAAGCTGTACATGGATATTGGCACCGAAGATGTAGAGTACAGGAACGCCAGGGATTTTGATGCGTTATTAAACCTGCTGGAGATACCGCATGAGTGGGTGGAGCAACCGGGAGTGCATGCTGATGAATACTGGTCGGCACATGTAAGGGACTACCTGCTCTGGTACGGTGAAGTGCTATCGCCATAAGCACAGCAGAAATTTGGTAAAATTCCCCTATTGCCTTCTGTAAAAAGACTGCTAATATTCATAGTATATTTAAACCATAATCCTGGCTGTAGAACACAGAAAAGAGGTCATGATGTTAGTTGGTAACCGCATGAGTAAACCTGTTTACACCATATCACCGGAAACATCCCTGGATGATGCCCTGTCCATCATGGAAAAGGAGCACGTCCGCCGCCTGCCGGTGGTGGATAGAGATGGCAGCCTGGTTGGTATCGTTACTGAACAGGACCTGATCAAAGCCTCGCCCTCTGAAGCGACTCTGCTGGATAAATGGGAGATCAAGAGCCTGATGAGCACCTTGCCGGTGGAAAAGGTTATGACCCGGCAAATGATCACCTTGACGGAAGACGTTCTGCTGGAGGAAGCTGCCCGCATCATGGCAGATAAAAAAGTCAGCGGTCTGCCTGTAGTACGCGGAAACAAAGTGGTGGGAATGCTGACTGAGTCGGACATTTTCAAGGTTTTGTTAGAGATGATGGGTGCCCGGCAAAGCGGCATCCGCCTTTCCTTCCTGATCGCCAACAAACCTGGCCAGCTGGCCAAACTCAGCCATGCTGTCAGCGAGATCGGAGGAGATATCATCACCATGGGAACCTTTACCGGCAGCCAGAGCGGGATCGGGGAAATGATGATGAAAGTCTCCGGTGTAAGCATGGATGTTCTAAAGGAAGCAATCGCCCCCTTTATTGTCGAAATTTTGGATGCACGCGAGACCAAAGTAGTCTAGCCTGGTTATTGAGCGAAATAAGCGGCGGCTGCCTGGCTGCCGCTTTTTGTATCTCCAGCCTGTCTGAATCTCTTTGATATAATGCACATCATAATGCTGACCCGTGAAGAAGTGGAACATATTGCTGCTCTGGCGCGCCTGGAACTAAGCGCAGAAGAAACCGAGCGCTACCGCCGGCAGCTTTCTGCCATCCTGGAATATGCAGCCAGCCTGCAGGAACTGGATACCAGCGGGATTGCCCCGACTTCCAGTGTGCTGCCGCCGCACAGTGTTTTGCGGCTGGATGAGCCCCGCCCAGGTCTGACCCTGGATGACGTACTGCGGAATGCCCCCCGCGTGGAACAGAAACAATTCCGGGTTCCTCCGGCGATTGAATAGCCCATGGGGAATGTTTGTACACTTTCTGCTGTTGAACTGTGCCAGGCGCTGCGAAAAGGCGAGGTTTCCAGCCGCGAGCTTACCAGGGCATACCTGGATCGGATCGATGCGCTTGAGCCAAAGCTGCAGGCTTTCCTGACCTTGACACCTGATCTGGCATTGCAGCAGGCGGACCAGGCAGACCAGGCGCTCTTTGAGTGGCGTAAAGACCCTGGCAAACCCCTTCCACCCCTTACCGGGCTGCCCATAGTGATCAAGGACCTGCTATGCCAGAGAGGGGTGCGCACAACCTGCGGATCCCGCATCCTCGAGAATTTCATTCCCCCTTATTCTGCAACAGCAGTCCAGCGCTTGCTGGATGCTGGGGTGGTCACGCTGGGCAAGACCAATACCGATGAGTTTGCCATGGGTTCGTCAACCGAGAATTCGGCCTACCAGATTACCCGCAACCCGTGGAATTTGACCTGTGTCCCCGGCGGTTCAAGCGGCGGTTCAGCAGCGGCGGTAGCGAGTGCAATGGCTCCCCTGGCGCTGGGAACAGATACGGGCGGAAGCGTACGCCAGCCGGCAGCTTTTTGCGGTGTTACAGGGTTAAAGCCGACCTACGGCAGGGTGCCGCGCTATGGGTTGATTGCTTACGGTTCATCGTTGGACAGCGTGGGGGTCCTGGCGCGCAGCGCGGCTGATGCAGCCATGCTTTTCCAGCACATGGCAGGGTATGATCCTCTGGATGCATCTTCCATGGATGTGCCTGTGCCGCGGTACAGCCTGCAGGATAAACGTGATCTGTGCGGGCTGCGGATTGGCGTACCGGAGCAATACTTCATCACTGGCATACAGGATGAGGTGGAGCAGGCAGTCAGGAAGGCAATTACTGCCATGCAAGGCCTGGGCGCTGAAGTTGTGGAGATATCCCTGCCGCATACAGAATACGCCCTGCCGGTGTACTACCTGATCGCCCCGGCTGAGGCATCTGCCAACCTGGCACGGTATGACGGTGTGCGTTTTGGGTTGCGGGTAGATGACCCGAATATGACCGCCCTTACCCGCAAGAGCCGCGGGGCAGGGTTTGGGCCGGAGGTAAAACGGCGCATCATGCTGGGGACCTATGCGCTCTCAGCCGGGTATTATGATGCCTACTACGGGCAGGCGCAAAAAGTGCGTACCCTGATCAAGCAGGATTTTGAGAAAGCCTTTGAACAGGTGGATGTGATCGCTGCACCCGTCACCCCGAGCACCGCTTTCAAAATTGGCGAACATAACGAAGACCCGCTGGCGATGTATTTGGAGGATGTGTTCACACTTCCAGCCAACCTGGCAGGGGTACCGGGGCTGGCCTTCCCGGTTGGGTTTGACGGGGAAGGGCTCCCGATTGGGATGCAGCTGATGGGGCGCCATTTTGATGAGCAGACTCTGCTGCAAGCTGCCCATACCTATCAACTTTCTACAGACTGGCATACCAGACGGCCTGAATTTTAGTATGGAACAAGAACTTCCCACTTATGACAACTTCAGCAACCGCTAATCCTCCAGAAAAAAGCAAACAGGGGAAAACCCTGCTTATCGTTGGCATTGGTGCTCTGGTATTGGTGTGCCTGTGTGTTGCTGCTGCAGCCGCAGCTGTCTTTTCGTTCCGCTCTGTAGTCCAGCAAACGGCTATCCCGGAGGCAGCACCTGATGCGTATGCCGAGATCACGGTAAAGGATGACGGGTGCAGTGTGGCCAGGACTGAGGTGGAGGGGTATACTCCTGTGCGCATGCTCACCTGGGTGGTGACTGACCTCGGAACTGATCAAATTGTGCTGGAACGGGATGCTGAAGATGAATTCGAATATCGCTATTTCTCTCCAGGCAGGTATAGCATTCAATTGAAAGCCTGGTACGCCGGGCAGTACTACCCGGTCAGCAATGAAGTCCAGGTTAAATGCAAGTAAACCTGGGTTGAATATCTATCTCGTTTGTATTAAAAACATCCTTCCTTTCTACACCCCCTAAATCCGACTTTCATCATATTGACTCACGCCTTCAACTTTGCTACCCTTAATGCAGAGCAAAGGCTCAGGGAGGTTCTTTTGCAGGGTTTATCCAGCTGAAAGAATAGAGCGGGCACCCACCACCGTGGTGTCCGCTTATCATCTATCAAGCCAGCCTGTACTTTCCCGCAGAACGACCGGTAAACACTTTTTGTTCAGGAGTGAATGAATGGCATCAACAACCAATGCATTTGAAATGGCGCAAGCGCAATTTGATCATGTTGCAGAAATGCTGCAGCTTGATCCGCAAGTCTGCGAAATGTTGCGCTGGCCGATGCGCGAATACCACTTCCGCATCCCTGTCCGCATGGATAACGGCAGCATTCGCGTCTTCCAGGGCTTCCGCGTTCAGCACAACGATGCCCGCGGTCCCAATAAAGGCGGCATCCGTTTTCATCCAGCCGAAACAGTGGACACCGTCCGTGCCCTGGCAACCTGGATGACCTGGAAATGCGCTGTCGCCGATATTCCGCTGGGGGGCGGCAAAGGCGGCGTGGTAGTGGATCCTGCCACCCTGTCAGATTCAGAAAAAGAACGCCTGGTGCGCGGTTATATCCAGGTGATCTGGAAGAACATTGGCCCGCGCAACGATGTGCCTGCGCCTGACGTCGGCACCACCCCGCAGATGATGGGCTGGATGATGGACGAGTATTCCAAACTCAGCGGGAAGTACACTCCCGGCGTGATCACCGGCAAACCAGTTGGCGGCGGCGGCTCGCTCGGACGCACAGAAGCCACCGGGTACGGAGTAATTTTCACCGTGCGCGAGGCGTTAAAACACCTCAAGATCGATGCTTCCAAATGCAAGGCAGCCATCCAGGGTTTTGGCAATGTTGCCCAGTATGCAGCCATCGGGTTTATTGAAAAACTCAAAGGGACTGTGGTTTGTGTATCCTACTGGGACCGCGAAGACCGGGTAAGCTATACTGTTTCGAAGGAAGACGGCATCGACCCGCACTTCCTGCACTCCATAACCGACCAGTATGGCAGCATCAACAAGGATAAAGCCCGCGAAGCCGGGTATGTGATTGAACCAGGTGATGCCTGGATCAGCAAGGATGTGGATGTGCTTATCCCAGCAGCGCTGGAAGGGCAGATTAACGGAGAAACCGTCCAGAAGATCAGCCCCAAAGTCAAATTGATCGCTGAAGGCGCCAACGGACCCACCACCCCTGAAGCCGACGAGGTCATCAAATCCCGCGGCATCTTCGTGGTGCCCGATTTCCTGTGCAACGCCGGCGGTGTGACGGTCTCGTACTTTGAGGGCGTGCAGAACGATATGAACTTCTACTGGACCAAAGAAGAGGTCCTCGAAAAGCTGGACACCAAGATGACCGAAGCCTTCAAGAGTGTGCTGGATATGTCGCTCGAGCGCAAGGCGTACATGCGCGATGCGGCCTATATGGTAGCCATTGCCAAGGTGGTCAAGGCCATGCAGCTGCGCGGCTGGGTGTAATTTAAACAGTTGATATGGCGCCTCCATGAATTTTCATGGAGGCGCCGTCCATTTTACAGCAGGTTTTAATCACCCGGTTTCATGATCGACGTACAATTAAGTTGATGTGAAAGTGATACCAGAAACCCAAAAAACGCAAAAAACAGCCCTGATCACCGGTGCATCCAGCGGGATAGGCGCTGCCACTGCCCTGCGCCTGGCACAGGACGGGATGCGGGTTATCCTGGTGGCGCGCCGCCAGGATAGACTGGAATCCCTGGTGGACGATATCCGTTCCAGGCATGGTGAAGCCGCCTTCATTCGGGCAGACCTTACCAGCCTGGAAGAGCGTGAAAGCGTATTTGATCAGGTTACCCGGGAATGGGGTACACCGGATGTCCTGGTCAATAATGCCGGGATAGCCTGGTACGGGTACTACCATGAAATGGAATGGGAGACCGCCCGCAGCCTGTGCCAGCTCAACGTGGAGGCTGTCATGCACATGACGCGCCGCTTCCTGCCCGGGATGGTCAGCCGCGGCAGCGGGTTGGTGGTGAACATTGGGTCGATCATCGGAAAGATGCCGACCCAGGGAACCGTCATGTACAGCGCATCCAAATCATTCCTGGATACCTTCAGTATTTCCCTTTACCGTGAACTGCGCGGGAGCGGGGTGACCGTCAGCGTGATACGCCCCGGTCCGATCATCACCGAATTCTTCGACCGCACTGAGCAAAGCCCAAACGGGCGGCGCATCCCGGCGGAACGGTTTGCTATACCAGCCGAGCGGGTGGCTAAAGCGGTTGCCCGCTTGATTCGCCGGCCGCGCAAGGTGGTGTATGTGCCTTTCTGGATCGGGATTGTGCCTGCCCTGTACAATGCCGCGGGCTGGGCGGTGGACCTGGCCGGACCGCTGCTGCTGCGCAGGAAACAGTAAGACGCAGCAAAAACCAGGAAAGCTGGATTGCCGGCTTGTCCAAAACTTGATCCCGGCATACAATAACAAACGGAGATCCAGGATTGCCCGCTGAAACCGTCATCAAAGTATTCCTTTTCGCCGTCATTCTCCTGCTGGCAGGCATGGCGCTGGGTTACCTGTGGAAACGCGAACTGCCCCCGGCAGGGTATGTTTTCTGGGGTCTGGTAGCCCTGGTTATCCCGGTACTGGGCCCAATCCTGCTGATTGCCCTGCGCCCGGGAGAAGCGCGCCAGGCACACCATTAGAGGCAACAATCCTCTTTCATTCACCTGCGGTATACTGTAAAAACCATCGCATTGAACCCAAGAACAAGGACAACCCATGAACACTGACTGGATGCAAGAATTTCCGGGAGCGGTTACGGTTTGCGACCGTGACGGCATCATTCTGTACATGAATGACAAATCCCGCAGCACATTTACCGAGGAAGGGGATGCCGACCTGGTTGGCAGCAACCTGCTGGACTGCCACCCCGAGCCGGCACGGGCCAAGCTGAGGCAGATGCTTGCTAAGGCTGAGAAGAATGTATACACAATTGAGAAAAAAGGCAAACATAAGCTGATATACCAAAGCCCGTGGTACCAGGATGGCGAATTTGCCGGACTGGTTGAGTTGTCACTGGAAATACCGGAAAATATGCCCCATTTTGTGAGGGGATAGCGCTTGTTAAAAGAAAGCCAGTGAACATGAAGGATAACAGCATGCCGGACCACAAAAAAGCTTACCAGCGTGAAGCAGACCTTTATCACCTGCTGGTTATGCGTGAGGATTACCAGCATAACCTTGAACAGGCGGTAAACGGTTTGTTGGCCGGCAGAGTGTGGGAGGCGCTGGAGCTGGGGGCTGGAACAGGCCGGCTGACAGCTATGATCACCCCTCACGCCAGCAGGGTGACCGCGCTGGACCTCGCCCCGGCTATGCTTGTGCAGGCCAGCGAATACCTGGCTGGTGTATCCGCTGCGCCCCTACCTCTCATGGCCGCAGCCGACCACCGGGCATTGCCGGTTGCCGCGCAAAGTGTGACACTGGCAGCTTCAGGCTGGAGTGTGTGCTACCTGGCGACCTGGAACCCGGAAAACTGGAAATCCGAACTGGAACGTGGTTTGGAGGAGATTTCCCGGGTGTTGCAGCCCGGGGGGCTGATTCTCCTGGTTGAGACCCAGGGCACCGGCTGGGAGCAGCCAGACCCGCCGGCCCACATGCTGCCATACCTGGGCTACCTTCACCAGGCAGGTTTCAATTTCGACTGGATCCGCACCGATTACCGGTTTGAATCGCGGCAGGAAGCTGAAACACTCACCCGCTTCTTTTTTGGGGAAGAAATGCTCAGCCGGATTAAGGCTGGCAGCGAAGTGACCCTGCCGGAATGTACCGGCATTTTTTGGAAATACCGTCCATAGAAAGAGAGGCTGGCGTATGCAAGGCTCAGATCCAGATGTTCTCTTTTCTGCCATTCAGGCAGGCGACCAGGCGCTGGTAAAAGAGTTGGTGGGCGACCACCCTGCGCTTGCCCGCACCCGCAACGAGCAGGGGATCAGCGCGATCCTGGTTGCCCTGTATTACAACCAGCCGGAGATTGCCCGGTTCCTTGGCAAGTATGATAAACCGCTGGATATTTTCGAAGCGGCTTCCCTGGGGGATACCCGCCAGGCAGAAATCCTGCTGGCAGAGGATCCGGACCTGGCAAACGCCCTCAATTTTGACGGGTTCCAGCCGCTCGGGCTTGCAGCATTCTTCGGGCACAATGCCATGGCACAGTTGCTGCTGGAGCGAGGCGCCCAGGTGAATAGCCGCTCACAGAATGCGCTGGGAGCTGCCCCGCTGCACTCGGCCCTGGCTGTGCACAACAACACCCTTGTGAAAGTCTTTTTGGAACATGGGGCAGATGTGAACCTGGCAGAATCCGGCGGGTACACGCCGCTGCATATTGCCGCCCAAAATGGAGATGTGGAAGCCCTGAAGCTCTTGATGGACCACCATCCGGACTCCAACCCCCGCCTTGAAGCCGACGGGTTGACGCCGCTGGGGACTGCGGTAAAATACGGCAATGAACTGGCGGCGGTCTTTCTGCGCCAGCACGGCTGCATAGAATAATCCCGTTTCATGCGAATGTGAAAGTGAACTTCCACAGCGCAGGGCAACAGGCTGCGCTGATATAAAGGTGTGCATAATGAATACGGTTTACATCATCCGGCATGGAGAAAACCATGCCAACCTGATCAAGCAGCTTTCGAGCAAACTGGTTGACTACCCCCTGACTGAAAAAGGAATTTTGCAGGCACAGCAGACAGGCGAAGCCCTGGCGGGAAGGGGCATTGAGGCGCTGTTTTGTTCCCCGCTGAAAAGGGCCAAGCAGACAGCCGAAATCATCGGCACGTACATCGGGCTGGTGCCAACCGTGCTGGATGAATTGATTGAGATCGATGTCGGCGAAATGGAAAAGGTGCGCTCCACGTATGAGATCTGGCAGGCGCATGATGCCATTATCGAGCGCTGGCAGCACGGCGAACCGGATGCCCGCTTCCCCGGGGGAGATGATTACCACAGCCTGCTCGGGCGTACCCGCGCCGGGCTGCTAAAGGTAATCCACGGGCGTACCAACAGTGCGGTGGCGCTGGTGGGGCATTTCGGCATGTTCAACTTCACCCTGAATGATATCTGCCAGAACGTAAGTGGACATATGCTCAAGCGGGAAGAGAACCACAACTGTTCGATAACCACAATGGAAGCAGAAGCAGTGGACGGTATGCTGTTTGCCAGCCTGGTGGACTGGGCGAATGCAGACCACCTGCACGGAGAGGCTGCCAAACTGGTTCCCGCCCGCCCGGTTCCAGAAGATTTCCACGGTTTAAACGAATAACCCCGGTCTGCATTTTCATTCCTGCCAAACCCGTTGTATGATTATGGTACAGCAGTGGAACAGGAGGCGGAAATATGACCATATCGGACCCTGAAACTGAAGACCGCCTGCGGCGCGGGTTTAAGGTCTTTAACTATTTCATGGTGGTGCTCTGGCGGCTTGGGCTGGGAGGCTGGGTTAATCTTTCTCCCAGGGTAGGCGGGCAGATCCTGGTTATTACCCATAAAGGCAGGAACAGCAGCAAGCAATACCGTACACCGGTAAATTATGCCGTGGTGAATGATGAGGTTTACTGCACGGCAGGGTTTGGCAGCAAAGCCGACTGGTACCGGAACATCCTCGCAAATCCCCAGGTGGAGCTGTGGATGCCGGACGGCTGGTGGGTCGGGACCGCTGAGGATGCCAGCAGCCACCCGCAGGCGAAAGAGATCCTGCGCCAGGTGCTGATCGCCAGCGGTTTCGTCTCCCGCCTGTTCGACCTCGATCCGCAAACCATGCGGCCTGAAGAGCTGGAAGAGTTGTTGAAAACTTACCGGATCGTGCGGCTGCGCCCCAGCGCTGCCCGGACAGGTAAGGACGGCCCGGGAGACCTGGCTTGGATCTGGCCATTGTCTACATTCCTGCTGCTCTTCATGGTTCTTTTTAAGAAAAAACGCCGATAAACAACACAAGGAAATCATTCTTTACCGGGAGGATTTGATGGCAAAATACATCGAGTTTGTCAGTAATTACAATGACCTGAGTACAGAACACGGGTTTCAGTTCGAATTCGAGTGCAACCGCTGCGGGAGTGGTTACCGCACCGAAATGCAGGCCTGGGCTGTGGGTAGTGTTGCCAATGTACTGGATACCGCCAGCAGCCTGTTCGGCGGGTTTATGAACACGGCTGCCACCCTGGGGGAGAAAGCGCGTTCCGCAGCCTGGCAGAAAGCCCGTGACAATGCCTTCGCCGAAGCGGTTGAAGAAATCCGCCCGCAATTCATCCAGTGCCCGCGCTGTTCCGCCTGGGTGTGCCGCAAGTCCTGCTGGAACAGCACCCACGGGCTATGTAAAAGCTGCGCTCCCGACCTCGGGGTAGAAATGGCAGCCGCCCAATCTGAGCGGTCGGTGGAAGAAATTCACCGCCATGCCCGTATGGCTGATGGCGACCGGCACTTGAAAGCAGAGACCTGGAAGGAAAACATCAAGGCGACCTGCCCGAAATGCGAAGCTCCCCTGGCTACAGATGCAAAATTCTGCCCCAACTGCGGCGCTAGCCTGAAAGGTTCATATTGTAAGGAATGTGGCAAGCCGCTTCAGCCGGGAGCCAAGTTCTGTGCAGAATGCGGCACCAAAACATAGTCTTCACTTGCGGACCGCATCCCAATTACCGGATAGATGTAACGGTTACCAAAGCAGGTGATATCAGCATTGGCCAGCCCATCCCTTTATATGAAGATCCCGACCAGGATGGGTTGTGCGTTGATTGAAAGGCAAAGTCTCACTATGGACTTCAAATCAGTTATCCAATCCCTTTTGCACAGCAAGAACCGTTAAGGCTACGCGAATAGCCGCTGCTTCTACCTGCTGCCCTGGGAAAAACTTCCCGGTTTGGGCTATAATCGCCGTGAGATTACCATGACAAACATCCCTGCTACCCCTTTTGAAAATGCTTATTGGGTGCGTCCCGGGCAGCTGCTGGCGGGAGAATATCCGGGTTCGCGTACCGGTTATGTCTTCCGCACCGATGATATGGTCCGCGAGCGCATGCAAGCGCTGGTGGAGTTTGATATCAATATGATCATTGACTTGAGTAAGCCGGGTGAAGGGGAAGATTACCGCGACCTGCTCCGCCAGGAAGCCCGCCGCCATAATGTAAAAGTGGAACATGTCCGCATGCCCATTAAAGATATGGGCGTGCCAACTGAAGACGAAATGGTTGCCATCCTGGACAGGATCGACCAGGCGCTGATCGATAACCTGGCGGTATATGTGCATTGCATGGCTGGTATTGGCCGCACCGGCATGGTGGTTGGGTGCCACCTGGTACGCCACGGCATCCCCGCAGACCAGGCTATCACCTGTATGAATGAATTGCGCAAACACATGCCTTATGGGAAATACTCGTCTCCAGAAACAGAAACCCAGTCCCAGTTCATCCTGGGCTGGAAAGCGGGACAGTAGACTTTCATCGGGCGGTTAGAAGGGGGATTCGGGTTCAAGGTAGGCTAATGCCTGTCCCTTTTCCTCATTCATTATGATGCAAATATGATGGTCGGGGGCATAATCTGTCACCCGCACCAGGCGCAAGGAATCCTTGAGGGAGGCATCCAGCTTGATGAATTCGTTTACCCGGTTTGGGCTTTCATTAAGAAACGTATGGTTGAATGAGCTGTTGGTGTTATCCAGTTCGATCGCCAGGGGGTAGATCTGCGATTCCAGCAGGTCCTGGAAAAAGTGGGTGCCCAGGGAGGGTTCCGGTTCGGGGCCGATGCCCGGACCTGCAAGCTCTACAAGCGATTTGGTGTGGTAGATATCTCCATAGCTGATAGGCACCCCCAGGTCGGAGTTTGAGCTGCCCCAGCGCCCCGGCCCAATGCAGATGAATGACTTATCTGCCAGGGCGGCATTCAGCTTGCCGATGGCGCGTGCCAGTTCGATCCGCAGGTTCATCGTCGGCAGGGCAAAGTAGCCTTCCGGCGGTACATAGACCACATAATCGACCTTCTCGATATACCCTTGAGGCACCACAAAACGGGTGGAGAAGATGACCTTGTCTTCCTTAAGCCCGGTCGGGAAGGGCACCTGTTCGGTAGCAGCCAGCTGGCTTTGCGGCCGGCATTGCAGGACTGTGATCTGCAGGTTACGCCCAGATCCCTCACCTTTCCGTAAATGGGCGGTGAATTCCAAATCAACCGGGGCGTGGTAGACCTGCTCAAGGGTTTGCAGGATATGGCGCATTTTTTCAGCAAACGGGGTGGACCGCAGGAATTCATCATAGGTCAACACCAGGTTGTGGTTATCTGAAGGCAGCAGGTTGGACCGCAGGGTGGTAAAGTAGCCGTCTTCGAAGGTCTGGAAGAGATAGCGCAGCACCGGGTAATCCTGTTTTGCCACCTCATGGACAGGCAGGGTCTTGAACACATTCTCTTCCAGGTCCAGCAGGTCCACGTACTGCTGGGAATAATGCTGGATGATAGACGGCTTGGTGGAGGGGCGCAGCAGTGGGTGGCTGAGGGCGACCAGGCGGGGGTAATCGTTGCCCACCCTGTCCACTGCCCGGGTGCCGAGACCCCACACCAGGCGCACAAACCCATCCTCTTTGCGCAGCTGGGGCGACCAGCGGAACAGGTTGTGGCTGAACGCAACCCCGGCTGCCTGGGGCAGGTAGTATTTCCCGTACGATTCACCCTGCACCACCTGGATGAGGATGGCCATGCGTTCGTCATAATCCAGCAATCCTTTGCTGCGGCGGTAGAGCAGGGCGTCGGGGTTAAGGGTGGATGCATAGATCTGGGCTATGGCGCGGGTGAGGGCGTGCATATTCTCGGCTGGAGATGCCTGGTTGGGCAGGAAGATGCTTTCATACTTTCCTGCAAAAGAGGTGCCAAAGTTGTCTTCCAGCAGGCTGGATGAACGCACGATAACCGGGCGTTTGCCCACCGAAGCCATAACGCCTTCCAGGCGGGCGGTGATATCCGGGGGAAGCTCGCCCTTCAGGAAGTCATCCACAATGGTCGGGTAATCGGCGCGCATCTCCTCTTCGGTTTTGTATTTCTGGTCATTCCAGTGCGCCAGGTTGTTAATCGACATGTAGGTGTACAGTTCCTGCGAACCGATGTAATACGATTCGGGCGTGTCCACTGTCACATCAGGCGGCAGTTCCAGGCTGTCGGTGATAACGCGAGTGGCCAGCAGCATACCGGCCGATTTTCCGCCGATGCGTCCGGCGCCTATCCGCCTGCGGCGGATATCCGAGAGGTCATGAATGGTGAACCATTCCTTGGCTATATTGATGTAACGCAGCTGGTCGCTGATCAAGGCGCGGATGAGGACGACTTTTAATTCCTGCAGCCGGTGGGCATAGTGCTGCCTCTGGCTCAGGTTCATGCGCTCGAGCGACATGGCCTGTTCAAAAACCGTCTCCAGGGGCGCCAGTTCGGGGTTCATCGAGAACATCAGGTTATCCACCTGCAGCCCGCGTTCTTCCAGCACCTCGTTGACGATCTTTTCAAAGGTCTCAAACTTGAAAAAGTGACTGAAACGCAAGTCGGTCAGCTGGTCGCGCATACACTGCACGCGCAGCTCCCATATCTCCGTTGGCTCTTCCTCGTAAGGCTGCTCCATCCCTTCGCGCTGCTGCGAGCGGATGGCAGCCTCGCGCACCTGGGATTCAAACACCTGGTGCTGGATGATACCGTTGGTGAATAAGAACTGCCGCATCCTTTCACGGATGCGGCTGCTGAGTATCGGATATTGGGCTAAAGCCAGGGTGATAGAGAGGTACCGTTCGTTAGAACTGGGCAGAAAGCTGACTTCGCCTGGCATAGTACATGTTAGCCGAGATGCATCGGCATGATGACATGGATGAAACTGTCATCGCCGGTCTGCTGCAACAGACCTGGAGTATTGTTGGCGTTGGTCTGCAGCACTATATTGGGCGATTTCATCACATCCAGTACTTCCCGCAGGAAGCGGACGTTGAAGGCGATTAACAGTCCGGGTCCTTCAACGTTGGCATCCAGCTTGATCTCGCTGAAGCCGGTTTCTTCGGATTGGGCGGAGATTTCCACCACCCCTGGCGCCCCTTCGACTGCGGGCTGGATATCCAACCGGACAATATTGTTGCCGTCGCGGGCGATGATCTCCGCCTGGCGGCAGGATTTCAGGAACTCGGCGGTGGATAAGATGGTTTTGGTCTTGAAGCTGGTGGGGATGATCTTGTCATACGGCGGGAAATTGCCTTCGATCAGCGAGGAAACCAGCTCAGCGTCCCGCAGGTGGAAAAGCACCTGCCCTCGCCCGGGCGGGGTGACCATGACAATCTTCTGGTCTCCGTCAGAGGCAATGCGGGCAAGTTCGCTGAGGGCGCGGGCCGGGATGATGATGGAAAAAGGGCTGGCAGCAGGATGCTCAAGCTCTGCCTTACGGACAGAAACGCGGTAGCCGTCGGTGGCTGCCATGGTGATGAAGGTGCCGTTCACTGACATCTGCACACCTTGCAGCACAGGGCGGGCTTCATCGGTGGAAACCGCAAAGACCACCTGCTGGATCATTTCTTTAAAGTCGCTGACGTTCAATTCAAGCCCGTCAGCCAGGTCAGGAACCGGGATAGGAGGATATTCCTGTGCGTCAATGCCTTTTATGTCGGTTACGGAGGTGCCGCAGCGGACGTTGAGGACCTGGTTCTTCGGGTTTAATTCAAGCAGCACGGGATCGTTCGGCAGGGTGTTTACCAGGTCGCTCAGGGTGCGGGCAGGCACGGTAATGGCGCCTTCTTCAGCGATCTGACCGCCGATCCAGCAGGAAATCCCCAGTTCGAGGTTGGTGGCCGAAAGGCGCACCCGGCCTTCATCGGTTGCAACCAGGATGTTTGCCAGTACAGGCAGGGTGCTGCGGGGGGCAACAGCCCTTGAGACCAGGCTCAGTCCATGAGCAAGTTGTTGTTGCGAAACGGTAACTTTCACTGTGGGCGACCTCTCTGGCGGAAATTGCTGCCGGATGATGATGGAAAGGATACTTTCGAAATTAAAGTATATCACACCCTGAAATATTAGAATTTTCGATTCCAGAGAATTGACTATTGACAAACACATTTCAAACGCTATAATGACTCTAAAATTATGATATATATTATCTTATTTATCTGTAATATTCTTGTAGTTATCGGTTCTTATCAATGAAAGGAGACGTCATGAAACCGAAGAGTAGCATCATCCGGCGTGCGATGAGGGGGTCGTATCTGCTCGGTTCAGCGTTCCTGCTTGCAGGATTAATTTTAAGTATGGTTGGAACACCTGTTGCGGCACAACAGGAAATTGTTACCTGGTGCCATTATGAACCCAACGGCAACAGCCAGACGCTGCATTTACCCCTGGCTGCCCTGGAAAATGCGGGGCATGTCAGTGCCTCAGGATCGCCGCTGCATGCGGGCGACCATGCAGGACCTTGTGAGGATCCTACAGAAGAGCCCACTCCAGTGCCAACCAACACCCCGGTTCCGCCGACAGCCACCCCTACCAATACACTTACCAATACCCCGGTGGCTCCTACAAGCACACCTACAAATACTCCAACCAGCACACCGACTGACACCCCGACGGTAACACCTACCTTTACCCCAACAAATACTCCGGGTGGTCCAACTGCTATTCCCACCCAAACATCTGTACCCACCCAGGTGCCAACGGAAGTGCCCCAGGACCCAACTGAAAATCCAGGCGATCCGGACCTGCCCCCACCTGTGGTCCAGGGTGATCCAGGTGTTCTGATCCCCGTCACTGGCATTGATTTGACCGGCAATCCATTCGGGTCAATCAACTTCATGAAAGAGTTGTCATATAACCTTGGATTTGCCTTCATGGGTTTGGCCCTGGTCATGACAGCAGTCAGTAAAAAATTGAATTAACTCCTCCTTCTTTTGTTGAGACAGGTTTGTAAAAGTGTACCAGCGGGATGGCGCCCGCTGGTACACCTTTAATTTCCCTGTACTGGCATAAAAAAACCGGTTATTTTCTGGTAATTTAAAAATTGATTGTTGACATACCGTTATTAGTTTGATATAATATTTTCACAGTAATAAAACCTTGAAGTTTCATTATTGAATTTCTTGTTTTCAAATTGCATAACAAAAGGATGCGATGATCCAGGCGTACTAATCTGGTCGCTTGCTTATCTTTTCTGATAAGCGGTGCACCTGGGGAGCAGAGCAGCGAAACCGGCCACACAAGGCCGGTTTTTATTTTAATTTGTGTAAATCTGGGGTAAACAATGGTAGCAGTGACAACAGCCTTTAACCTGAGCCAACCAATAGCCGAGATGGGGGTAGACCTTGACCAGATGGCAATCGAACGTCCGAGGTTGTTGATCGTGGAAGACGACCTGGACACCACCTACCTGTTGAAGCACATCCTGAAGGTTGGTGGATACAACGTCATGAGTGCCAGCAGCGGAAAGGAAGCGCTGCGGAAGGTAGTGGAGGATAGGCCCCACCTCGTCCTGCTCGACCTGATGATGCCCGAGATGGACGGCTGGGAGACCCTGCAGCATCTGCACACAATGAGCGATGTGCCGGTGATTATCATCTCGGCTTTAGGAAGCAAAGAAGATGTGGTTAGAGGGCTGCAAGAGGGGGTGGATGACTACATCACCAAGCCGTTTTACACTGCCGAAGTGGTGGCGCGCGTAAAAGCTGTGCTGCGCCGGGCTGGCAGTCAAAGTGAAGTTACCCGCCTGGTATTCCCGGCGGTGCAGCTGGTAATTGATATGGTAAACCAGGAGGTGAAATATCGAGAGAAGTTTATTGACCTGACCCCCAAAGAATTTGCAGTACTGGCAACTCTTGCTAAAGCAGCCCCGACGGTAGTGTCCTACCAGGCTATCGCCACGCAGGTATGGGGCATTGATTCAGAAGAAACCTATCGCCGAATTAAATACCTTATTTATCTGATCCGCCAGAAATTTGCCGATATTTATCCAGATAGTGATCTCCTGATCAATGTGGACCGCCTGGGATATAAGCTGAGGATTGAATAGATAGCAAGAACTGCCGAATTTGTCTTACAAGTGAACGTAGAGAAAGAGAGACGCTATGAACGAAAAGCATTTAACCCAGCTGCGTAAAATAACCAGGATATTGTATGTATTTGGGGCGAGCCTGCTCCTGGCAGCTATGGTACTTGGGATGGTTAATATCCCCGTCAAGGCAGCAGATTCCGATGGTGACGGGTATAATGATTCCTGGGATCCCTGCCCCAATGATTACAATAACACATGCGAGATTATCTGGTGTCACTGCATGCCCAATGGACAATGCAACACGATATCACCATCCATAAATGCACTTATTAGTAATGGGAATGGCGGTCACATTGATGCATCGGGTAATATCCTGCATGCAGGGGATCACTCCGGGGCATGCGTTGTGAACACTGGTGTCCCGACCCAGGAGCCTACTCAGGATCCCACCCAGGTACCGACTGGTGTCCCGACCCGGGTACCGACAAATGTCCCGACCCAGGTGCCGACCGAAGTCCCGACCCAGGTGCCGACCGATGTCCCGACCCAGGTGCCGACTGATGTCCCAACCCAGGTACCGACAAATGTCCCGACCCAGGTGCCGACTGATGTCCCAACCCAGGTACCGACAAATGTCCCGACCCAGGTACCGACCGAAGTCCCAACCCAGGTACCGACAAATGTCCCGACCCAGATGCCGACTGAGGTACCACCAGTAGACCCAACACAACAGCCAACTGACAATCCGCCGCAGGATCCTACGGATGTACCACCAGGAGATCCAACACAGCAGCCGCCCCAGGATCCGACAAAACAACCCCCTGATAATCCTCCGCAAGACCCACCCCAGGATCCCAATCCTCCTGCGGGAGTCCTGATCCCAGTAACCGGTGTGGATATTGGAGGCAATGTTATCCCATTTGCCCGCAGCCTGACTATGAACCTGAGTATATTGTTCTTTGGTATGGCCATGGTGTTGCAGGCAGTGACATACCGCATCAGCAAGAATCATTAATCTTCTACTACAAAAAAAGAGTCAACCTATAGACTGCTGGATTATTTCAGCCAGCAGTCTATCCCTTTAAGGTTGCCTATTGCATTTGCGCATGCCCTTTCTTATAATCAAGCCACGCAATGAGAAAACTGAAAGAGTTCCTTAAAGGATATGTGCTGTACGGAGTTGGCTTTCTCCTGCTCGGCTGGGGGATTGCCAGCACGGTGATTGCCATTCAGAACGGATTCCGTATGCAGCACCAGAGCGGTTCGGGGGGAGAGAAGGTCATCGCCACCGGCTTTGTGCCTTATGCCCTGGAGGTGAGTACTGATACGCCGCCAGCCAGTCCTGTGGCAGCCCTTGACCCCGGATTGCCAGAAGCAACACCTGTTCCATCTGCCACGCCGGTACCGGCAGGCGAGACCCCGCAGCGCTTTGTAATAAAGGAGCTTGGAATCGACGCCCCGGTTATTTCTGCCCTGGTGCAGCTGGTGGAACTGGATGGCAAGGTGTTCCAGCAATGGGCGGCACCGGATGAAAAAGCGGCCGGCTGGCAGACCACATCGGCAGGGCTGGGCGTACCCGGGAACACCGTCCTCATCGGCCACCACAACGTGTATGGCAAGGTCTTTGAAAAATTGATCTACCTTGTCCCGGGAGATGAGATAGAAGTGTACGGGGAAGAGCGCCTGTACCGTTATAAGGTGGTCAACAAGCTCCTGGTGGAAGAGCGCGATATGCCCGTGGAGAAACGCCTGGAAAACGCCCAGTGGCTGATGCCATCAACGGATGAGCGCCTGACCGTGGTAACCTGCTGGCCCGAAACCTCCAATACCCACCGCCTGATCATTGTGGCTGCCCCTCTGGAAAACGTACCCCTGCCAACACCTACCGGCTCCAAATAGCCTGCTGCACCCAATTCCCATCCAGTATAAAATCGAATTCCGGTTGTGTTAGAATCCATACCATCATGTTTAATGCACCATTGTTACTTGCATCCAATTCGCCCCGCAGGAAAGAAATGTTTTCCTGGATGGGATGGACATTCCGGGTGCAGGCACAGGATGTGGATGAATCACCCCTTCCGGGGGAACACCCCTCGCGCTATGTCTGCCGGCTGGCATACGAGAAAGCCGTTTCTGCCCGCAAGTTCGCCCAGCCCGCCGAATGGGTTGTGGCGGCAGACACCATCGTGGCCGACGGAACCGACCTGCTGGGCAAACCGCAGGACCAGGCTGAAGCGCGCAGCATGCTGGTACAGTTGCGCGGCAGGGTGCACCAGGTCTATACCGCGCTTGCCGTCATTCCTGTGGGAAAAGGCCAGCCGGTCCAGGACCTGTGCTGCGAAGATGTTGCCATGCGCAACTATTCCGACATTGAAATGGAAGCGTACATCGCTAGCGGAGACCCGCTGGATAAAGCCGGCGCTTACGCTATTCAGCATGCCGGTTTCAAACCGGTTGATTCGCTCAATGGTTGTTTTGCCTGCATCATGGGGATGCCTTTATGCCACCTGGCACGGTCCTTGAAGAGTGCAGGTATGCCCTTCCAGCAGGATGTTTCCGGGATCTGCCAGCAGAACCTGGATTATGCCTGCCCGGTGTATGCACAGGTACTTGGCTGGCAGGGCAGATACAAGCAAGCAGAGAGCATAACAGGTAACAAAGAATGAAAAAACGCATCTGGTCGATATTGGTTTTGATTGTGATCACCGCCTGTTCGGTTAACCCTCCGGCAGGTGAGGTAACAGGTACGCCTACAATCTCCCTTCCCACGCCGGTGGTGAATGTCACCAGCGCGCCGGATGCCGCCGCGGCAGCCGGGGCTTTTCTGGATGCCTGGGCCGCTGAAGATTATCCGGCCATGTACGCCATGCTTGCGCGCGTCAGCCAGGATGCCATCAGCCAGGAAGATTTCACAAAAAGATATAACAACACCGCTATCAACCTGAGCCTGGTTTCGCTTGCATACAAGATCAATTCCACCCTCACTAACCCCGGCAATGCCCAGGTTTCATACGGTGTCACTTACAACACCAGCATGGTGGGGACGCTGGAGCGGGATATGGTCATGAACCTGGAAATGGGGGATGGTACCTGGAAGATTCTGTGGGATGATGGCATGATCATGCCCGAGCTCAAGGGCGGCAATTACCTGATGATGGATATTACCGTCCCTTCGCGCGGGATCATCTTTGACCGCAACGGCGAGCCGCTGGCTGCCCAGCAGGATGCGGTAGCGCTGGGAGTTGTCCCGGCTGAAATTGGGGACGCAGAAGGCTCGCTGCTCGCGGAGCTTTCAAACCTGATCGACAAACCCATCGCTGCCATCCAAAACCTGTACGATGACATCCGCGATGCAAATTGGTATGTCCCGGTTGGGGAAGCTTCTGCCAGCGAAGTGGAGGCGCGTTTCAATATCCTTTCGAAGTTTACCGGCTTGTGGATGACCAAGTACAGCGCCCGGTTTTACAATTACGGCGGGGTTGCCCCCCATACAACCGGGTATGTCCAGTCAATTTTTGCAGAAGAGGTGGACGAATACCGCCGAATGGGTTACCGCGGCGATGAGAAGGTTGGTGCGGCTGGTATTGAAAAATGGGGTGAAGAATACCTGGCCGGCACGCGTGGGGCCAGCTTGCTGGTGGTGGATCCGCAAGGCCAGATCGTAACCCGCCTCGGGAAACGCGATTCGGTCGCCGCGCAAACTATTTATACGACCATCGACAGCGAATTCCAGCGCGGTGTACAGCAGGCTATTGCCGGGTTCAGGGGTGCCATTGTGGTCCTGGAAGTAGACACCGGCAAAGTTGTTGCCATAGCTTCCTCCCCCACCTTTGACCCTAATTCATTTGAAACCTCCAATGCCAACAGCAGTTACCTGCTGCAAGATCTGTTTGCTTCAACAGAGCAGCCATTGCTCAACCGGGCTACCCAGGGCGGATACCCGCTTGGGTCAGTTTTCAAGATCGTCACCATGGCCGCTGCCCTTGAGACCGGGATATTTAATCAATATTCCAGTTACTATTGCGGCCACGAATTCACAGATTTGCCCGGCCAGGTATTTTACGATTGGACCTATGAAAGGGGTGTTGCTCCCAGCGGCGACCTGACACTGCCGGAAGGCTTGATGCGCTCCTGCAACCCGTGGTTTTACCATATTGGGCTGGAACTCTTCCGTCAGAATGAGCCGGATGCAGTGACGGAAATGGCGAAAGGATTCGGATTAGGTTCTGCGACCGGCATCGGGCAGGTAGCGGAAGATATCGGCAGCATTCCTTACCCGCAAAACGAAGGTGATGCTGTCCAGCAGGGGATCGGGCAAGGCGCCATGCTGGTAACACCCCTGCAGGTGGCGGATTTCATTGCCGCTATCGGCAATGGCGGAAACCTGCTGCAGCCCCAGGTGGTGGATAAAGTGGTCGCCATTGACGGGACGGTAACCAAAGAGTTCAGCCCGGTGACACGCGGAAAGCTGCCTGTCAGCCCCGAAAACCTGAAGATCATCCAGGATGCCATGCTCAGCGTGGTGGAAAATGAGCGCGGTACCGCCCATCGGTTGGTTACAACGGGATACACCATTTATGGGAAGACGGGCACTGCCACCAACCCGATGGGTAAACCGCATGCCTGGTTTGCTGGCTATACCGATGACAACCGCACAGACAGGCCTGATATCGCCGTGGTGGTGCTGGTTGAGAACGTGGGCGAGGGTTCAGAGTTTGCTGTCCCGATCTTCCGCAGGGTGCTGGAACTTTACTACCGCGGTGCGCCGACCACCCTCTACCCCTGGGAATCGACTTACTATTCCACCAAGACCCCCACGCCGCTGTACACCGATACACCTGAACCGACCGAAACGCCCGAGGTGACACCCACCCCATGATGATACCCGCACAGTTTTTGTTCCACCGTGTAGATTTCCTGTTTATGAAAGGGTTTTTGCTCCTTGCCTGAAACAGTTGGTCTGCTTGAGGGACAGGTGCTGCGGCTGCAGTCTGGATTTTATACGGTACAAATCGGGCGGGGTGAGGTCACCTGCCAGATGCGCAAGCGGATCAAACGCGGCTTGAGCGGCCAGGAATTCATTGCCATTGGCGACCTGGTAAAAATTTCCCTGCAGGATGACGGAACCGGATCAATCGAAGAGATGCTTCCGCGCCGGTCTGCCCTGGTGAGGCTGGCCCCAACCCCGGGCGGCATGCAGCCCCAGGTGATGCTCGCCAATGCCGACCAGGTTGTGCTGGTGTTTGCCTGTGCCCGCCCTGAACCGCATTTACGCATGCTGGACCGCTTCCTGGTGGTATGCGAAAAACAGTCGCTACCGGCAGTGATCGTGGCAAACAAAATTGACCTGGTGGGGGAAGACCAGGCGCACGAAATGTTTGCGCTGTATAAACCCTTGGGATACCCCATTGTATTTACTTCGGCAAAAGCCGGTACAGGCATCAGACAGCTGCATGCCCTGCTGGAGGATAAATTAAGCGCCTTTACCGGACCTTCGGGCGTGGGGAAAACTTCCCTATTGAATGCTATCCAGCCCGAACTGGGATTAACCGTCCGCGAGGTCAGCAGCTGGCACAACAAGGGCAGGCACACCACCGTGGTAAGGCAGATGTTCCCCCTGCTCAACGGCGGTTATGTGGCAGATATGCCCGGGCTGCGCTCGCTGGCGCTGTGGGATACCTCCCCGGAGGAACTGGACGGGTATTTCCCTGAACTGAGGGGGCTGGTGGAACACTGCCAGTTCAATGACTGCACCCACCGTACCGAGCCGGGTTGTGCCGTCAGGGCGGCTGTAGAGAAGGGCAAGATTCACCCGCAGCGCTATGAATCCTACCTCAAGCTGCGCGAAGAGGGATCAGCCGGCGGGTATTGACCCGAATAACCCGGGTTCCCGTAGTGTCCAGCAACGCATTAAATCACTTGCCCGGAAAGGGGCGTCCCTTGAAATCTGTGTTATCCTTATACGCATGAACACTCCAGATGCTACTGCAGATAACTCCATTTTTGGGCTGGTAAATGCGTCCTTTCAGGGAGCAGATGAGCTGGCTATCGAAGAAAAAAGGCAAAAGCGGCAGCAAAGGGAACAGATGAAAATCCAGGCCCGCAAAGAGAACCGGGCAACGTATGATATCCTGCCGGAACTGCGCAAGTACCTGAAGAATTTGAGTGAGCAGGAGCATATCCCTGCCAGCCAGTTTGTTTCCCTGGCATTGATCCGGTTTATGGCAGATTATGAAGCCGGGGATATCGATATCGCGTCGATGAAACAACCTTCCCGGAGTCCGCGCTATGACTGGAATATCGTATTCCCGCTCTCCCTGCGGGAAAAACTGGAAAAAACGTCATCCAGCCAGTCTTAAGGGCTGGTCCCTGTGAATTGTTTGGAAAATGCCAGCAGGATATATTTTTGGGAGCCTGCAGTCAAATTAAGCATTCCATGATGAAATACCCGAATGCCCTGTTATTAAGCGGCGTTTTCCCGTAAAATGGGTTAGCCTGTTTGGAGCAAGCGAAATTTTGATAGTTAATGTTGTCCTCTATTCCTCATTGCGCTTATTGCTGCCGCCCGAAAAGAACGGGAAAGGCGCGATTGAGATCCATGATCAGGCAACACTGCAGGACCTGCTCGACCAGCTTGGCATCCATGGGGAAGTAGCGGTTTCCATTAATGATGAGATCGTTACCGGGCGCCAGCTGAATTTGAAGCCCAATGATACCGTCCAGGTTTTCCGCCCGGTCGGCGGCGGGTAGGGTGCAGGTTCGCCCTCCGGGGCCAGGCAAAGGACACCTTTAACATAACAGATTAAGATTGGAGACGGCGCTATGGCACTTGAATGCATCAATGGAAAGATTTTGCACGTTGACCTCACCAAACGGACTACGTGGGTAGAAGAACCCCCGGAATCCTTTTACCGCACCTATGGCGGCGGAAGCGCGATGGGGTTAACTTACATCCTTAAAGAGACCCCCAAGGGCATTGACGCTTTCGATCCTGCCAATGTAATGACTTTCTTTACAGGTATGCCCACCGGGCTGCTCATCTCCGGGCAATCCAGGATCAGCGTGAACGCAAAGTCGCCCCTCACCGGCGCAATCGGCGACAGCCAGAGCGGCGGGTTCTTCCCTGCCAGGCTGAAACATGCCGGTTTTGACGGGATCGTGGTGCGGGGGAAAGCCGCCAGCCCGGTATACCTGTGGATCAACGAAGGTGAGGTTGAGATCCGTGATGCTGCCCACCTGTGGGGCAAACAAACCCATGAATCTGAAGAGCTGATCAAACAGGAGCTCAAGGATACCAATGTGCAGATCCTGCAGATTGGGCCTGCCGGCGAGAATAAGGTCAGGTTTGCTGCCATCATCAGCATGATGAACCGCGCCAACGGGCGTACTGGCATGGGCGCTGTTATGGGCTCCAAGAATCTCAAGGCCATTGTTGTCCAGGGCGCAATGAGGAAGAAAGCTGCAGACCCCAAGGCATTGACCGAACTCTTCCTGCGCGGCACCAAGCGCATCCCAGATAACCCCTCGAGCCATGGTCTGCATGTCAATGGCACCGCTGACGGTGTTAGCTGGCAGAACTTTACCGGCGGGCTTCCCACCCGCAACTACAACGAAGGCCAGTTTGAAGGCCACGAAACCATCAGCGGCGATGTAATGACCAATACCATCCTGGTCAAGCGCGATACCTGCTTCTCCTGCACCATCCGTTGCAAGAGGGTTGTCGAAACCGAGTACAAGGGCATCAAAGTGGAAGGGCGTTTTGGCGGCCCCGAGTATGAGACCATCGGCACCTTTGGCTCCTATTGTGCCATATCCGACCTGAGCGCAATCGCCCTGGCCAACCAGATGTGCAACCAAAACGGGTTGGACACCATCACCTGCGGCGCCACCATTGCCTGGGCGATGGAGTCTTTTGAAAAAGGACAGCTCACCCTGGAAGATACCGGCGGGATTGACCTGCATTTCGGCAATGCCGATGTCATGCTAAAGATGGTTGAAATGATCGCTAAACGCGAAGGTTTCGGAAACATCCTGGCTGAAGGGTCGGCCAAGGCATCCAAGATCATCGGCAGGGGCACTGAGGATAACCTGGCAACCGCCAAAGGACAGGAAGCCCCGGCGCACATGCCGCAGGTGAAACGGTCGATGGGTTTGATCTATGCTGTCAACCCCTTCGGCGCTGACCACACCCAGACTGAGCATGACGGCAGCATTGAAGAGACAGCCGGTGAAGATGCCCGCCTGCGCATGAGCCAGATCGGCATGACCAACTTCATCAAACCGGGTGTTATTGATAAAGAGCGCTCCAAACTCGTGGCAGTGACTCAGAAAGTGCTCTCCTGTGTGGATACGATGGGACTATGCTCCTTCGTTTGGGGTGTCGGCTGGGTGCTCTACTTCCCGGCTGAACTGGTTGAGATGCTGCGCGCGGTTACCGGGTGGGACCTGAGCATGGAAGATGTCTTTGAGTACGGCGAGCGGCGTATTAATCTGCTGCGCGCGTTCAACATGCGCGAGGGCTTCACCCGCAAGGATGATGACCTGGCACCCAAGTTCTTCCGCCCGCTGCAGGGCACCGGGCCTTCCAAGGGTATCCATTACACCCGCGAAGAGTTCGAAGGGATGAAGGATGAATACTACCGCCTGATGGGCTGGGATATCCAGACCGGCAACCCCACTCTCGAAAAACTGGCTGAACTAAAGCTGGACTGGGTTGCGGAAGTAATGTAAGCGAACCGAAGCCAAGAGAGAGCGGAGATGATCCGCTCTTTCTTTTATATGGATTTGTCATCCTGAGGAAGCTTGCGACCGCAGGATCTCGCATTGGACTTTTCGAGGCGAGACCTCTTGCAACGCTAAGGGGGCAGGCACAGGCGGCCTCTTATATAATAGTAGGGACGATTGCTCGACAGGGAGAAGGCAATGCACATTCAAGGCGACACTTTCATCGATGAACATGGCAGGCAGCTCTTGCTGCGGGGGGTGAACCTGGGGGGCAGTTCCAAAGTGCCTTACCGACCCGACGGTTCAACCTACCGCCGTGAAGGTTTCTTTGACCACCGTAATGTCTCCTTTGTCGGCAGGCCTTTCCCGCTGGAAGAGGCTGATGAGCATTTTTCCCGCCTGCGCCGCTGGGGTTTCACCCTGCTGCGGTTCCTGGTCACCTGGGAAGCCATTGAGCATACCGGGCCGGGCGAATATGACACGGAGTACCTGGATTATGTCGAGGAAGTTGTCCGCAGGGCGGGAGAATACGGCTTTTCCGTGTTCATCGACCCCCACCAGGACGTGTGGAGCCGTTTTACCGGCGGAGACGGTGCTCCCGGGTGGACGCTGGATGCGGCCGGGTTGGAGATGACCCGCTTCACCAAAAATGGAGCAGCTGTAGTTCACAGCCAGGTGGGCGACCCGCTGCCGCGCATGATCTGGGCGACGAATGCCGCCAAGCTTGCCTGTAGCACCATGTTCACCCTGTTCTTCGGGGGCAACGACTTTGCACCGCAATTGCAGGCAGATGGGCAGCCCATCCAGGATTACCTGCAGAATCATTACATCCAGGCGGTCAGCCAGGTTGCTATGCGGTTGAAAGACATGCCTCATGTGATCGGATATGACACCCTGAACGAGCCATCTGCCGGGTATATTGGCATCCAGGACCTGGATAAATTTCCTCTCAGGGTGCGCTGGGGATATTGCCCCACGCCTTATGAGGGTATGGTGCTGGGAGACGGCAACCCGCTCCAGGTGGATTCCTGGAAGATTGGTCTGACGGGTTTTGTAAGAACCGGGAAGCCGTTGCTCAACCAGGAAAGAGAGAGCGCCTGGTCGGATGGGCGCGGCTGCATCTGGCGTAAGCATGGTGTATGGGATTACAACCAGGCTGGCAAGCCGGTTCTGCTGCAGCCGGATTACTTTGCTCTACAGAATGGGCAGCCGGTCAATTATGCCCGGCAGTACCTGCGACCGTTCCTCGAGAAATTTACCCATGCTATCCGGGAAATCCACCCGGGGGTGTTTATGTTCATCGAGGGCGACCCGCATGGGGAGATGCCGCACTGGGAATCCAACCAACCCGAGGGGCTGGTGAATGCCACCCACTGGTACGATGACATCACCCTGGTCTCGAAACGGCACATCCCTTTCTTTACCATGGATGTGGATACCGAAAAACCGATCCTGGGGAAGAAGAACATTCTGAAAACTTTTACCCGGCAAGTTGGCAGGATCAGGGAATTCTCTGAACATAAATTGGGTGGAATTCCCAGCCTGGTGGGAGAGTTTGGCATCCCCTACGATATGCACAGGAAAAAGGCATACCAGACGGGTGATTTCAGCGCCCAGGTCCGCGCTCTGGATACCTCTTACCAGGTGATGGAGGCCAACTTGCTCAGCACCGCGCTCTGGAATTACTGCGCCGATAACACCAACCAGCGCGGGGATAAATGGAATGATGAGGACTTCTCCATCTTCTCGCGCGACCAACAGCACGATCCGCAGGATCCCGATTCCGGTGGGAGGGCAACCAAGGCATTTGTCCGCCCGTATCCCATGCGGGTTGCCGGCAGGCTGCAGAAGCTGGCCTTCAATTTCCGCAGCGGGAAATTCCTGTTCGAGTATCTCGACGATCCTGCAGTTACCAATCCGACCGAGATCTTCCTGCCGGAGCTGCAATACCCGCACGGTTTTGCGGTTAAGCTTTCCAGCGGCGAGATCGTACCCGCCGGCAGCGCACAGGTTTACCAGTTTATCCCTGCCGAGAGGGGCGGGCTGCACAGGATCGAAGTCACAAGGCGCCCTGCTGTTGGCTGACTTTCTTTACTGAATTTTTACAAACTCTTTGTTGTCCCTTCACCCGGGGGCGGTATCCTTGCCTTGTTCATTGGAACAAATACAACAAGGAGAAAAACCATGATATCTAAAAATAAAACACGTGTTGTGATGACTGTATTAACGGCTGCGTTCATCCTCGCCATTAGCCTGGCGGTATTTCTACCTGCAGGCACTGTTGCAGCAGCTGCAGAGAATAAAGGTGGGCCGGGCGGCGGGGGAGGTTATAGCGGTTGCGGCGAAACCTGTGATGGCACACCGGCAGGAGGGGAGATGCGGCAGGGGTATTCATCCAACATTAGCCTTACGCCTTTATCGGATGAGGAGAAAACCGCCCTCCAGGATGCCATCCTGGAAGAGTACGGCGCCTACAACCTCTACAATGCCATCATTGACCAGTTCGGCGAGGTGAATCCGTTTGTCAGGATCGTCCGCTCTGAGCAGATGCATATTAACGTGCTCATCCGCCAGGCAGAGAAATACGGTGTTGAGGTGCCGGAAAACCCGGGATTAACCACCCCGGTCAGTTATAGCTCACTGGTTGAAGCCTGCCAGGCGGGTATCGATACGGAAGTTGCCGATGGCGCCCTGTATGACGAATTGATGGCGGTCACTACCAATACCGACCTGCTGCGGGTATACGAACGGTTGCAGTGGGTGTCTCTCAACAATCACCTGCCCGCGTTTGAAGCCTGCAACTAAAGAAAACTTACTTGTATTGAACCGAAAACAACCTGTGAAATCCCTTTAACGGTAAACAGACACCAAAACAGAGACTGTAAAATATCCCAGTCTCTGTTATTATTTAAATGTATGGAACAAAATGAAGGATTGGTTCGTCAGGAGGGTAGAAAGAAAACCATGAAAAAGATTTTTACCCTGTTTATGCTTATCACCGTGCTTGCACTTTCAGCCTGCTACATGCCCGCCAAACCAGGCTCAGTTAATTCAGACTCGGTACAGACCTCGGTTGCCCAAACAGTTCAGGTGCGCCAGACGCAAGGGGCGTTTGAAACCATGGTTGCCACCCTTACTGCCCAACCCGGGCAGGGATTACCCACCGGGCAGACAACCGCTATACCCACAAACACCGTTGCTCCGCAGATAACGCCAGCAACTTCCACACCTGTACCAACTCCCTGTGACTGGGCCAGCCTGGTGGAAGATGTCAGCATTCCGGACGACTCGCTGCTGCTGCCCGGGCAGACATTCACCAAAACCTGGCGCTTGAAGAACATTGGCACCTGCACCTGGACGCCGGAGTACACTATCGTCTTCGTGGAGGGCAGCTCCATGGGCGCACCCGCTTCAGTAAAGATCAACACCACAGTTGCCCCTGGTGGAACGGTGGATGTCTCTGTAGGGATGACCGCTCCAGGTGCAACCGGCAGCTACACCTCCAACTGGCTGCTTAAAAACGCTTCTGGTACCTCATTTGGCCTGGGTTCATCTGCTAAGGCTTATTTTTGGGTCAAAATCCAGGTCACTGCTTTGGCCACCCTTGACCCCACTAAACCACTCGACTTTGCCCACAATATGTGTGCCGCCCGCTGGAGCAGCTCAACCGGTGCACTGCCGTGCCCTGGCAGCGGAAATGACTTTACCAATGGTTCGGTTACCCTGCAGACAGCCCCCAAACTGGAAGGCGGTTACCAGGAAGATGAGCCGACCATTGTGGCAATCCCATCCAACGGGAGCGGTGGATACATCAGCGGACGCTTCCCTGCCATCTCCATCCAGTCCGGCGACCGGCTGAAAGCCCTGATCGGGTGCCTGGACAAAAGCCCCAGCTGCAATGTCCTCTTCCAGCTTGCTTATGTTGCAGACGGCGGCGCAGTTACTGCGCTCGGCGGCTGGAGCGAAGTGTCGGATGGCAGCTACACCAACATTGATATTGACCTTTCATCCCTGGCCGGGAAATCGGTGGAATTTATCTTCACCGTCCAAAACAACGGGTCGTCCAGTGACGACCGTGCGTTCTGGACAGCGCCTGTTATCGATAGGTGAATCCCCAGGCCGTAATAACCAACCTCTACCGAAATGAAGGAGATCAACGCTTAACCGCAAGCATAGCGTGGAAAGAAAAAAAGGGACCAAAATGAACAAAATTATCAACCAGGCGATCCTCTGGATCGCTGTAGCCATTCTCCTATCAGGATGCACGTTCCCATCCGGGACCGTTGATGTTGATTCAGCTGAGAAAACTGCTGTTGCCGAAGGGGTTTCTGCACAATTAACCCGGGATGCCGGTCGAGGCCAGCAGAATACCCCTGATTGGGGGTTGATCGCAACGGATACACCTGGAGGCATCAACATAGGGACAATGACCCCGACTACCGGGCGCACTCAGTCGGTCACCCGGACACCCTTCCCCAGCCTGACCCCGTTCAAATCCGTAACCCCATTCAGTTCTTTAACCCCCGGGAAAACCGCCTCCCCAACCTCAGGCACCGCCTGTGACAGCGCTACCCTGGTCAGCACCACCATTCCGGATGGAAGTACATTTCTCCCGGGTGATTTCTTCTCCAAGAGCTGGCGGATAAAGAACACCGGCACGTGCACCTGGACAACCGGGTACGCGCTGGTCTTTGTGAACGGCAGCCGGATGGAGGGACAGAGCGTATACAACTTCACCTCCAACATCACCCCGGGGCAGAGCATCGACCTGTCCATCAGCCTGCGCGCTCCGGCCAGCCCGGGTACATTCAGCGGTGATTGGATGCTGCGCAATGCCGGCGGAAACATGTTTGGCACCGGCGCTGGCGCTAAAGATCCATTCAAGGCGTCCATTAAGGTAAATGCTCCAGCCAGTGACCCGGTACCCTCCGCTATTTATCCCCTGGATTTTGTTGCCTCAATGTGCACCGCAACCTGGAAGAGCGGCGAGGGAGTTGATAAGGTGACCCTGCCCTGCGCAAACAGCAGCTACCAGTATGCCTGGGGGCTTGTGCTGAAGGCGCCCAAATTTGAAGGCGGCCGGGTGGATGATGAACGTACTTTGTGGATGCACCCAAACCAGGGCTTTGTGGAAGCTGTTTACCCGAAGTACATGGTACAGAAGGGTGACATGTTCAGCGCCTGGGTCGGGTGTGCTTACGGGTTCAATGCCTGCAATATTACCTACAAGCTGGAATATAAAAAAGATGACGGCACGCTGGTCAACCTGGGGACCTGGAAGGAAACCAGCGATGGAGCCATCCATAAGGCTACCGTGAACCTGGATGGGCTGGTTGGAAAAAGCATCCGTTTCATCCTTTCGGTGAAGGACAACGGCAGCCCCAACGCTGCCCAGGCGTTATGGCTTGCGCCGAGGATCTATAACATCCCTCCCACCCGGACACCAACTGTCACCAGCACTGCCACACCTACCCCAACCGTCACACCCACCCCAACCGTCACACCCACCAGTACGGCTACTGATACCCCGACTGTAACGCCTACTCCAACTGATACTGCCACACCCACAGTGACAGATACACCGACAAATACACCAACGCCCAGCCCAACGGTAAATTAACCTGCCAGGTTGGTATTATTAAAAGACAGGCAGCCATTCTCTCTCACAAATGGCTGCCCGTTTGTGTGTATTTCCTTGCTTACCGGATGGTGATGAAAACCGGTTCGCTCACCCCGTACCACTGGTCCAGGATGGTTTCTTTACCATGCTGAAAACGGACATTACCCGCACAGGCCGCCTTGATTTCTGCTGTACCGGGAGACTTGCCGGTTAAGGTAAAGGTAAGGTTGCCGGAAGGCTTGATCTCTGAAGCGAGCTCGAGTAACTGCGAATCACTTTCCCCCAGCCAGGCGTATGCCGTCATGGATCCGTCTTTATAGTACAGGCTGGTGCAGGTTGCATCGAGCACGTTGACCATGGTCACGGTGATTGATAACTGCTCGCCGGGAGCAATTGTGACCGTGCTGGCTTGCATCTGCAATCCGGGAGTTGGCAGGATGGTTGCAGCAGGTGCAGGGGTTGTGGTCGCGGTCGGCTGGACGGGCGTGGGCTCAACCTGGAACCATGAACATGCCATGGAGAGGAGAATGATAGCGGCTGCCAGCAATCCGATTAACTTGCGCATAGTCTACCCTTTTCAATCCCCTCAGCCAGGCTCAGGGGGCAATGCCCCTGGTATACAGCAGCCAGATACCGCCAAAATACACCAGCACCAGAGCAAGAGCATCCAATTCAATGAACAACACTCTACGCTCAAGGCGGGCGAGGTTTCCGATCAATGCCATTCCGGTCATGATCAATCCCAGGCTGGCAATGACCAGGAATGCCGGGTCCACAACGGATAAGAAACGTCCCTGGGTGAAGAATACATCCGTCAACCCGAGGGCAAACATGTTGAACATGTTGCTGCCGAACAGGTTGCCCACTGCCATATCAGCTGCTCCCAGGCGGATGGCAGTGATGGTGGTGACCAGTTCCGGCAAAGAAGTGACCAGGGCAACCAGGGTTGTCCCGATGAATGTTGTTCCCAGCCCGGTGATTGTGGCAATATCATTGCTGGTACGTACCATCCAGGGGGTAATAAAGATCAAGCCGGCTGCAGCCAGGGCAAACCCAAAAATGGCAACACCAAGTTTGGGTACCGAGTCAGGAATGGGTGGTGCTGCGTGGCCGGGACCCGGCTGGGGGGTCTGGTGGTAGATCAGCCTGACAGCCAGGACATATAAAAGCATCAAGGCAATGCTGTCCAGCCCGACCCAACCCAGGCTCAGGTCAATATCAGCCAGGATAAAGAACACCGCAAAGGAGATAAGCAGAATGGTAAGGCTGCCGGTCAGGGCGTGTTTCATGGCAGCTCCGCGCAGGATGCGCTTCCTGTGGTTCACCATGTCAACCACTGCCAGCAGGAACATATTGAACATGTTACTTCCAAACAGGTTGCCAGCTGCCAGGTTGGGTTCACCCAGCTGCAACGAGCTGATGGAGGTCAGCACTTCGGGCAGGGATGTTGTTCCTGCTATCAACAGAGTGCCCACAAAAAGTCCACCCAACCCGGTACGGGCTGCGAGGGCATCCCCGTATTCCGCCAGTTTAATGGCGACATAGACAATGAGTAATGCAGAAACAACAAATTCAATCCAGACCATCAGGAGCCCTCCTTTGCTGCACCTGAGGGCACTCCCTTGATCAATTCCAGCGGCCAGAAAGCGAATACGCCAGTATTTGGATTGTTCAAATCGCCGATGACCTGTTCGATAACCTGCAGGCAGGCATCCACCTGGGCTCTTTCCCTCACCAGCACAAAAAGGGTATAGTTGAACTGGTCAGACATCAATTGGTGTGCTTCAGGCAAGAAGCGCATATGCAGCTTGCTCAAATTGGCGCGGTAACGGTAACTGCCGGTGCTTTCCAAAATGGTTGCGCCGCTGATGCCGGCTGCGTTCCAGGCTTCGAGAATTTCATCCAGCCGGTCTGGATTATTTAAAACGAACATGCACATGTACATTGTTAACCTCCGTCCCCTTAATACATTTATCCTATTATATTTGAATTCACGGTGCCATTCCATTGTAAAATAGGAAAAGTGCGTGAGAGATTACTAATAATCCAGGGAGCTCTGCTCAGGAGGTGAACAGTGAAACAATTTTATGTCGAACCCGGGAAGAAAGTCGATCTAAATGAATGGAAAACAGACAGTACGCCTGATTTTGAGGGTAAGAAGGCGGATGCCGCTCCGGAAATCGAAAAGTTAAACGCAAAGCTGGAGTCGCTGCAGGAACTGCTGTACGCAGAAGGCAAGCATAAACTGCTCATCATCCTGCAGGGCATGGATGCAGCCGGCAAGGACGGAGTCATCCGGCATGTATTTGACGGGGTCAACCCGCAGGGGGTCAAGGTTGCCTCTTTCAAGGTACCCACCCCCGAAGAACTCTCCCATGATTACCTGTGGAGGATCCACAAGTACACCCCCGCGAAAGGCGAGATTGTCATCTTCAACCGCAGCCAGTATGAAGATGTGCTGGCTGTCAGGGTGCTCAAGCTGGTTCCTGATAACGTCTGGAAAAAACGTTTCGACCACATCAACGCTTTCGAGCGCATGCTGGCAGATGAAGGCACAACCATCTTGAAATTCTTCCTGCACGTCAACAAAGATGAACAGCGTGAACGCCTGCTGGAGAGGGTGGACGACCCTGCCAAACGCTGGAAGTTCAACCCGGGTGACCTGGACACGCGGGCGCAGTGGGATGAATACCAGAAAGCCTACGAAGCTGTGCTGGAGAAGACCAGCCGCCAGTGGGCGCCCTGGTATGTGATCCCATCGGATAAGAAATGGTACCGCAACCTGGCGATATCACGCATCATGGTTGCCACCCTGGAAAAACTAAAAATGAAATATCCTCAGCCGGTTGAGGATATTGAAAAATACCGCACAGAGCTGGGCGGGTAAGCACATGGATGCACACTTTTTACCCCACCTGACCAGCCGCCAGATTGCAACCCTGCCGGATAAAGAACATGCGGTTGTGGTTTTACCGGTTGCCTCCATTGAGCAGCACGGCCCACACCTGCCGGTTTACACCGACAGCATCATCACCCAGGAAGTGCTGCAGCGCAGCCTGAGCTTGTTGGGCGATGAGCCGGGCATCTATACCCTCCCGCACCAGGCATACGGCAAGAGCAATGAGCACATCCACTTTGCCGGCACCGTTACCCTGACCGCAGAAACCCTGCTGCATGTGTTGATGGAGATCGGAGAGAGCGTTGCCCGCAGCGGGTTCAAGCGCTTTGTCATCCTCAACGGTCACGGGGGCAATACCGAAGTGATCGACTTTGCCATCCGCGACATCCGCGAGAAGACCGGGCTGATGGTGTTCGCTTTACACCTCTTCCTGCGGGTTGCGGTGCCGGAGGAAGGATTAAGCGAGAGCGAGAAAGTCTTCGGCATCCACGCCGGGGATGTGGAGACCTCGGTCCTGCTAAGTTGTACACCGGACCTGGTGCACATGGATCAGGCTCCGCACGGCATTCCGGAGAGGCTGCTGGCACAGGAAACCCCGCCGTTCATGGGCGCTTTAAATTTTGCCTGGCTGACGGATGATATCGCCCCGGAGGGGGTACTGGGCAATCCCCACACAGCTGACCCTGCGCGTGGAGAAAAATACCTGGATGATGCTGCCAGGCAGACAGCTGCCGCGTTGAAGCAGGTCAGGCATTTTTCGTTCTAGGGAACCAAAACCCGGATCACAAGGAGCCGGGTTTTTCTTATGCTTTTAAGAGCAATTCTCTTCGATTTGTCAGGATGACAGATCAGTCTACATCGTCATCCTGAGGGCGATTGCGGCCGAAGGTTCTTGTTTTGGACTTTCAAGGCGAGATTCTTCACTTCGTTCAGAATGACAATTAATGCACGCCAGAGGGGTTTTGCCCTGGCTTATCTTCGTTCTTACTCCAGCAGATCCGGTCCGAGGTGGTCGATGCGGTTCTGGTAAACCACCAGTACCTCATCTCTATTGAAATCGATCCGGCTGATTGCTGTGTTGTTCAGCAGGTACCAGACCGGGTTGCGGGCTGGCAGGTCCATCAGGGCGGCCAGCAGGTAATTGTAGAAACCGCCATGGCTGACCATCACAACTCTATCGTCTGTACCCCCGTGCCTTTCGTATAGCTGTTCCACAACCTTCCTGGCGCGCAGGATGCGCTCCGGCCGCTCTTCGAAGGGGCGGTTCCACCAGCCGTTTTCATCCACCCAATTGGGTAAGACCAATCGCGGGAAGCGTTCCTGTAAATAAGAGCGGGTTTTGCCGGGCTGCCCGACCTGCTGGTCTTCAATGTCATGGTAAATCCCGCCAGTCTCATGCACCTCTGGCCAGGCGGTCAGTGGCAGGTCAAGACGGTCTGCGATGGCGTGCCCGGTGGCGGCAGCCCGCACCATCAGGCTGCTGTACACATGCGTAATGCCGAATCCGCCTGGATTTTCCAGGCATGGATATTGCGGGTGACCGGATGCAATCAGGCCAGCGACTGCCTGTGCCTGTAATTGGCCGCGTTCGGTCAGATCCGGGTCATCGCTGCGTCCCAATTCATACCCGTGTATTTCCCATAACAGGTTGTTTTCTGATTGGCCGTGCCGTACAAAATAAAGCTGCATAGATATTCCCTCGAGATGATTTTCCCCTGCCGGGATTATACCGTAACCGGCAAGGAATGTAGTGTAGCTGAGCTTACAGGCTGGAAAACACCTGGCGGGCTATCCTGTAGGATTGGACATGCGCCATGACAGTATCCTCGATCGGTTTGGCGTAACCGCCGCCCATCAGCATGACGACAGGGATGCGGGTATCCCGGCACAGCTGCAGTACCATCCTGTCGCGCTCTGCCAGGCCGCCTAAGGTCAGGCTCAGGCGACCCAGGCGGTCAGTTTGCAGCGGATCGACACCAGCCTGGTAAATGACCAGGTCCGGGGAGAAAGCGCGTACTTCATCCAACCCTTTCTGCAGTGAAGTAAGGAATACTGTATTCGAGGCATTGTCCGGCAGGCCGATATCGAGGGTGGAGGGTACTTTGCGGAATGGGAAATTCTTCTGTCCGTGCATGCTGAACAGGAACATGCGCGGTTCGCCTGCCAGGATGGCAGCGCTTCCATTCCCCTGGTGGACATCCAGGTCAACCACAGCAATCCGCTCTGCAGCGCCTTCCTGCAGCAGCAGCTTGCTGACAATGGCAATGTCGTTGAAAACGCAAAATCCCCCTCCGCGGTCTGCCAGAGCGTGATGCGTACCCCCGGCCAGGTTGCCGGAGAATCCGTCTTTCAAGGCTTGCCTGGCGGCTGCGATAGATCCACCCATGCTTGCCAGGGTACGCTGCACAAATTCAGGGCTCCAGGGGATGCCGATTTCGCGGATGACCTCGGGCGCCAGGCTGCCATCCACAAAGGCATCGAAATACTCCGGGGTGTGAGCCGCGGTCACCTGCGCCCGGGTGGCCGGCTCAGCCGGAACCAGTTCCTCTGGCTGTAATATACCTTCGGCAACAAGGGCATGATGCAGCATGGCATACTTTGCCATAGGGAAGCGGTGGTTGTCCGCTAAAGGCACCGTTATATGATCAGCGAAAAAGACCCGCATGTTGGATTAGCGCTGCCCCCTAGAACAGGAAACCGGTCCTTTCCCTCAGGACCAGGACGGTGATAATTGCAGCAGTTACGATCAACAGGACCAGGTCAACGGCGTGAAAATGGACATCCTTCACATACGTCCGTGTCGGGCTGCTGCCAAAGGCGCGGCATTCCAGCGCTGCAGCTGCTGCTTCGGCTTTGCGCAGCCCGTTTACCAGGATGGTGAACATGTAGCGCTGCCAGAGCTTGATGCGGTGCCCGAGCGAAGATTTCGAAGCCCTGCCGCGGATGGCGTGGGCTGAGCGGACGGCATCTACTTCCTGCTGAACAAGCGGCAGGAAGCGCAGCGCCAGGAATACGGCAAAGGCGAAGCGGTAGGGTATGCCCGCCTTGGCAAGGGAGACCATCAGGTCGCGCGTGTCGGTTGTCCAGATCAGCACAAAACTTGCCAGCACGACCACCGATAAGCGAAAGAAAAAGATTGGGCCCTGGATCAGGCCGGTATCCGTCACTTTCAAAGGTCCAAGCTGGTAAACAACATTTCCGGGGTCAGCGATTAAATGGAAAAACATCAGGATCAACCCGAGCCCCAGGATGAATTTGGAGCTGCTCAGGATCTCGCGCAGGGGTATTTTCCCCAGGAAGACAGTCAGCAGCAGCAGGACCACAAAATTGATGGCGCCGGATAAGGGGGTTTTGTACAGGAACAGTCCGGCTGCAACCATGAAAACCCAGGCCAGTTTCACCAGCGGGTAAATGCGGTGCATGACGGCATCGCGCTCAATGTACCGTAAACTATGCTGACCTTCAGCCATTCTGCACCTCCTCGCGGGTGGTGAGCGCTGTCAGCAGGTCAGAAGTGGTGCGCACCTCGCCGCTGATAAGCACGCCCCGGGCGTTCAGTTCACTCACCAGGTCATGCAGAACTGTCTTGCGCAGGTTGGCTGCCTGCAGGATCTCATCCTGGTTGAACAGGCCTTGGGGATGGCCGTCGAACAGCACTTGCCCTTCGCTCATTACGATCACGCGCTGGGCATACTCCTGCACCAGGCGCATGTCATGGGTGATCATCACTACAGCTATCCCTTCTGCCCGGATCTCTTCCATGAAGTGCATCAGGGTTTGCGTCATCTGTTTATCCTGCCCATAGGTGGGTTCATCCACCAGCAGGATGCGCGGGCGGCAAACCAGCATGGTGGCAACGCCCAGGCGGCGTTTCATTCCGGCGCTCAAGGAGAACGGGTGCTTATCCACCACAGCTTCCAGTCCCAGGCGGGTTAGCGATTCCTGGATTGTCTCTTTGCGCACTTCCAGGTCGGTTACGTTGCGCGCCAGCAGGCTGTAGTCGATCTCGTCCCACACTTTGTCAGTAAGGAACTGGTGCTCGGGATTCTGGAAGACCAGGGCAATGTGGTTGGCAAGGTCTTCCACCTTCCACTGTGCCGCCGGTTTGTCAAACAAGGTCAGGCTGCCAGCTTGCGGTTTAAGCAGGCCAACCAGCAGCTTGGCCAGGGTGCTCTTGCCCGCCCCGTTGCGCCCGACGATTGCCAGCAGCTCGCCGGCATGGATGTTGAAAGAAACATCTTTTAGGGCATGCGTGCCTTCCGCATAGCGGAAGCTGAGGTTTTTGGCTTCAACCAAAAGTTCCGGCTGTACTGTGGCAGGCTGTGCTTCCCGGACGGGGAGCACCAGGGGCTGATCCAGCAGGTGATTGTCCTGCAGCAAGGCAATGGTCTCCGGTACAGTGATAGGAATGTCCTGCATCTGGATATTGTGCCGGTTTCGGAGGGTCAGGCCGATCTCGGTCGTCTCCGGCAGCCAAACCCCCAGGGAGGTGAACATGGCTTCCCCGTGGGTTTTCAGTACCTCCTGCGGCGGTGCAGCAGTCAAGAGGGTTCCATCTTGCAGGAGGATCAACTGGTCGGCGTAAGACAGGAATTCATCCAATTCCCGGATCACCAGCAGGATGGTCATACCCTGTTCGCGTAATTTAAGTACCAGCTCATACACGTTGCGGGTGGCGATGGGATCCAGGTTGGCAGTGGGTTCATCCAGGATGATGAGGGAAGGCTTCATTGCCAGGGCGGTAGCCAGCCCCAGCTTTTGCACCTGACCGCCGGAAAGGTGCCATACCAGGTTACGCCGTTGGGGGCGCAGTTGGGTCACATCCAGCAGTTCTTCCACAGTAAGGCGAATTTCATCCGCATCTACCAGCAGGTTTTCCGGTCCAAAGGCGATCTCATCTTCGACGTACAGGGTGGCAAACATGGTTTCGGGATCCTGTGAAACCGACCCCACCCGTTTGGCGAGCTCTTTCACTTCCACCTTGGCGGTATCCAGCCCGTCGATAATCACCTCGCCGGTCAACTGGCCGCCCAGCAGCTTGGGAATGCGTCCATTGAACAAATCGCACAGGGTTGATTTACCGCATCCGCCCGGACCAACGAGGACAGAAAGTGTTCCTCTTTGCAGCTGCAAAGTAACATTCTTTAACGTGGGTTCCTGGTGGTTCCAGTGAGTGTAAGAAACGTTACGTAGTTCGGCGATAATATTGGTTTCAATCATGGTTTAGTCCCGAAAAGCGGGAAAGGGTGAACGGTGACACTTCCCTTTCCCGCCGATCTGGAAAATTAAATTCAGGTTATTGAGCCGAGCGGATCAAACCTGTTTTTGCCAGAGCCTTGGCTAAATAATACCCCAGTAAACCGCTAATCACAAGGCCGGAGATCAGGTTGATTGGCATTGCCAGCCAGACATCTTTGGCATAAGCCGGATCCCAGCCAAACAGAATGGCGGTCCAAACAGTTCCGAATTGTGAAGCACCCGCAGCAGCCATCATGGCAGCCAGCAGGCCAAATTTTTGGTAACCGCTGATGGCCATAATCACCTCAACACCCAGGCCCTGGAAAATGCCCCAACCCAGGGTGCCGATACCAGAGGCATTGCCCATCAAAACCTCTACGGTTGTTTCGATGATGCCGAGCAGGATGGCAGCGCCGGGACGGCGTACGAGCCACATGACAAGCACGTATGCCCACATGAATGCGCCTTGCAGTAATGCTCCGCCCAGCGGGCCGAGCGATGTATTCGCCAGGTACCAGAGATTGCCAATACCTGTGTTCACCACACCTGTGATCGCTGCAATAACCGCGATTATGACAATATCGCGAGTTGTATATTTAAAATCCCAACCACCACGTTTTTCCATTGAAATACTCCTCTTGTAGATTGATTTGAAACGAAAGCATTACAGGTTTCATTTACTGAAGAAACGGGCGATCAGGCCCAACACTACCAGGATAACCACGTTCACCAGAATGTATAAAGCCACTTTCACCACCTCCTTTGGGTTTTGATTCTTGAACAGAGTATCATTTCGGATTTGTAAGGTACTGCTCATTGTTAGTATACATGAAAACTAAATGAGTATGGAAATACTAACCCTTTCAATCAGAATTGTTAGGCGGTTTAGGGTAAACTTAAATCTATATTACTTTCAGGAGATGCTATGACCACAGGGTTCCTCGATATACTTGAAATGTCACGTACGGGAAAAACGGTCAAGAAAGAAGACTGGGATTTTGAAGGGGTGGTTATGACCACCCGCAGCCTGGTTTCGAAATATGACATCAAGTGGGATTCGCAGGAGATTATCCCGCTGGATGATGCCCTGGTAGACCGGGTATTTCAGGCGGCGCTTGAACTGGCAGAAACGCTGGGTGTTTACAATGTTTCCACCAGTAAGGTGATCCGCTTCAGCCGTGCTGAGATCGAGGAAGGCTTGCAGAACGCCCCGCGTGAACTGGTTTTCGGCGAAGGCAGTGATGCACGGGTGCTGCGTGCGAGAAAAGAAAGGGATACCAACCCTCCCGCTGTGTGGGCTGGCAACCCGGGAGTCCCGACGCCTGAAGAAATCTTCCAGCCGATGGTGATGAGCTGGATGAAAGAACCCATTGTAGACCTGGCAACCTGCGGTTCGCTGGTTACTTACAAGGGCCATCCCGTGGTTTCCGGCGAGCCGGAAGAAGTGTATGCCACCCGCAACGAGCTGACACTGCTGCGTGATGGGCTGCGCAAGCTGGGGCGCCCGGGCATGGGATTGCTGGCCGCCCAGAGCAGTGTCTCAGAGCTGGGCGACCTGTGCGTGATGAACCCGGCTTTCCTGCGCCCAACGGATGCACACCTGGTTCCGATGCTGAACGAATTGATGATCGACCGCGGCAGCCTGGTGCGGGCTGCCAACGGCAAGACCTACGGGGCGCGCAATGCCTCGCTGGCATGCGTGATGATCGGCGGACTGGCCGGGAATGCACCCGGGGCAGCGGTGGTACAGGCGGCTTCTTTTATGCTGGCAAACCTGGTGTGCCAGGCAGACTACCACCTGCTGCATCCCATCCACATCCGGCATGTAGCCACATCCACCCGGGGGGTGATGTGGGTTGAAGGCGTGGTGGCACGGGCTTTTGCGCGTAATTCGCCTGCCATCATCGTGGCAGACATCTTTCCCAAATCGGGCGCACTGACCTGCGAGCTGTTATATGAAGTGGCAGCCAATGCCGCCGTGATCTCTTACAGTGGCGCACACCTGGAAGGGGTTGGTGCGGCGGACGGCGCCCTGCCCAATGGTACCGGACTGGAAGTGCGCTGGATGGGCGAGGTAGGGCATGCAGTCACCCGCCAGGGTTTGAATGCTGCCCAGGTGAATGAGCTGGTTTCACGGCTCCTGCAGCGCTATGAGCCCATTTTCTCCCTGCCGGAAGGCAACCCGGGTGTGCGCTTTGATCAGGCATACAACCTGGAAACGCTTGAACCGGTTGCTGGGTGGCAGCGCATGTACGATGAAGTCAAGCAGGAAGTGCGCAGCCTGGGTCTGGAAGTGTAGCAGGAAGTTTTCTGTTTTTTTTCGAATCAGCGGGTAAATAAGGCCGCGCTGATTGGCATGAAGTGCATAAATATGGAAAACACGGCAACACCCGGCCTGGCCGGGGTTGCTAGTATAATTGTGGAAAAGGAGCGGACCTTATGGAAGACAGCTTAAAAGCCATTTATAACGCCATTATTGATGGGGCAGCCGATAAGTCAGCTGCAGCAGTGCAAACAGCCCTGGATGCAGGTGTGGATCCTGCTTTGATTCTAAACGAAGGTATGATTGTTGCCATGACCGAGGTGGGTAAGCTTTTTGAGGAGGGCGAGTATTTCGTGCCCGAAATGCTGATCTCCGCCAAGGCAATGCAAGCCGGGTTGAGCATCCTCAAGCCACGCCTGGTAAAGGAAAGCTACAAATCTGCCGGCAAGATCATTATAGGAACGGTAAAAGGCGACCTGCATGATATTGGTAAGAACCTGGTGAGCATGATGCTCGAAGGCGCCGCATTTGAGATTGTTGACCTCGGCTCGGATGTGCCTCCCCAAAAGTTCGTGGATGCCGTGCGCGAGAATGAAGCTGATTTTGTGGCTATGTCTGCCCTTTTAACCACCACCATGCCGAACATGAAGACTACAATCGAAGCCCTGGAAGAAGCCGGGCTGCGCAGCAAAGTGAAGGTTCTGATCGGCGGAGCGCCGGTGACCAGCCAGTATGCCCACGAAATCGGCGCTGACGGGTTTGCGCCGGATGCCAGCCGGGCAGTTGCCCTGGCCAAGAGCCTGGCAGCATCCTAACCGCTTTCAGGGAAACGAAGAACATGCCCCCAAAAGATATTTTAGCCACACTGGCAGCCGGCAAAGTGCTTGTGCTGGACGGTGCGACCGGCACGAACCTGCAGGCGCGCGGACTGGAAAGCGGCCAGTTAAGTGAAAGCTGGATGCTCGAGCATCCGGAAAAGATCCTTCAGCTTCACCAGGATTTCATCCAGGCGGGAGCGAATGTCATCCTGACCTGTTCGTTCAATGGCAACCGCTACCGGCTGCAGCATGCTGACCTGCAGGATAAAGCCGATGAGATCAACCGCAAGGCAGCTGCACTGGCAAAGCAGGCGGCCGAAGGGACGGATGTCTTCGTGGCTGGTTCTCTTGGCCCAACCGGGCAAATGCTTACCCCGTTGGGAACCCTGGATCCGGCAGACGCTGAAGCATCCTACGCAGCCCAGGCTGTCAGCCTGGCAGCAGCTGGGGTGGACCTGCTTGTGATCGAGACCCAGTTCGACCTCGGCGAGGCTTTGGCTGCGGTGAAAGGGGTGCGCTCAGTCTCCAGCCTGCCCCTGGCGGTCTCCTTCAGCTATGAGCGCGCCGGGCGCACGATGATGGGGGTAAAACCCGCCCAGGCAGCTGCAGAGCTGCAGCAATTCAAGGTGGATATCCTCGGAATCAATTGCGGGCGCAGCCTGGATGAGAACATGAAAGCGCTCAGGGAACTGCGTTCTGCCACCAGCCTGCCGATCTGGTTTAAACCTAATGCCGGCCTTCCTCGGGTGGACGAAAGCGGCAATACCGTTTACGATGTCAGCCCGCAAGACATGGGCGATAATGTCCCGGCCTGGGTAGAAGCCGGTGCCAGCCTGGTAGGCGGGTGCTGCGGCACATCCCCGGAACACCTGGCAGCCATCGCGGCAATGATATGCCGGCTGGATGCTGCATCATAGAGGCTAAGTTTGGCACAAATCTACACAGATATTCCTCTGGACTTCACAGCAGATATGGTCCTGCGGGGTCAGGGGGCAGATCCGGCCGTAGTGCGTGCGCGCCGTCCCGTCCTGGTGGACCTGGCAGAAAAAGCGATCGATGTTGGGGCAGGGCTGGTAAGCCCTGCTGTTATTCATGATACTTTTTCGGTCAGCAAGGACAAACAGACGGGTATCTTCCTGAACGGAATATACGCACTGGCAGGGGAATTGATCAGCGAACAGCTGGACGGGGCAGGCAGGATAGCCCTGGCAATCGTTACGATTAGTTCCGCACTTGAAGAAAAAATTTACCAGGCCGGGCATGACGGCGATATGGTACTAAGCCTGGCGCTGGACGGCCTGGCGAACGCGGCAGTTGATATGCTTTCCTTCTGGTATTGCCAGAAGATCGAGCAGCAGGCAGAGGCAGCAGGACAATCTTCCACTATTTCTTTCAGCCCCGGCATGTTGGGGTGGAGCGTTGAGCAGGGGCAGCCCCAGGTGTTTGCTGCCCTGCAGCCAGATCCGCAGCTGGTCAGGCTCTTACCCAGCGGCATGATGCTGCCGCGTAAATCCGCCTCCATGGCCATCGGCCTGGGTGGGCAAATCCAGAGGGGCGGCAAGCCGTGCAAGTTCTGCTCGATGAACAGCATGTGCAGCTATCACCAGGCACTGGAAACGCCATGACTGGACAATACAAGGTCGAATTCACCCCCATTGGCAGGCGCCTCGAAGTACCAGGGGATGTCAGCCTGCTTGCAGCTGCACAGCATGCAGGTGCAGACCTTGCTGCAGTGTGCGGCGGGGCAGGCATCTGTGGAACCTGCCAGGTGAGGCTGATCAAGGGCAGGCTGTCCGCGGTTACTGAGGTTGAAACAGAGACATTAACCGCAGATCAGCTGAATGCCGGTTACCGGCTTGCCTGCCAGGCTTACCCTGCCGGGGATGTCAGGATAGAAATACCGCCCGAATCCATGCCGGCAATGCAGCGCCTGCAGGTGGACGGGCAGGACAGGCTTTTCGACCTGGATCCGGCGGTAGTGCCGCTTGACCTGGAAATCCCGCTGCCTGCCAATACCGACCTGCGCTCAGATTTCACCCGGGTTGACCAGGAAGTGAAGAAAATGAAGTTATCCCCGCTGCAGGCAGACCTGGCAGGGATTACCCGCCTGAGCGAGATGCTGCGTGCACAGGATTGGAAAGTGCGTTTGGCTGTCAGACCTGGCCATGAAGCGGCATTACTGGTGGCAACGCTGCCTGCCGGAACACCGCTGTACGGGCTGGCTGTGGATATGGGTTCGACCAAACTGGCCCTGTACCTGGTTGCCCTTGCCAGCGGCATCACCGCAGCCAAAACCGGGGTGATGAACCCCCAGATCGCGTTCGGTGAAGACATTGTCAGCCGGATTGCCTTTGCCAACCAGGGGATTGAGAACCAGACGCTGCTGCAAACCCGCCTGGTAGAAACCCTCAACCAGGCCATTACAGGCATGTGTACCGAAGCCGGGATTGCGCGCAGCCAGGTGGTGGATGCAGTGCTGGTGGGGAACACTGCCATGCACCATTTCTTCTGCCGGCTGCCAGTCAGGCAGCTGGGGGCCGCGCCTTATGTACCTGCAGTGGCAGAGCCGCTTGATATCCTGGCGGGTGAGGTTAGGCTGGCACTGGCGGACGGAGCGCTCCTGCACACACCGGCTAACATCGCCGGGTATATCGGCGGAGACCACACTTCTGCCTTGCTAAGTATTTATCCTGAAGCAAAAGACCAGCGGGTGGTGCTGGTGGATATCGGCACCAATACCGAGATCAGCCTGATTGACCGCGGACGGATCTTTTCCTGTTCCACCGCATCCGGTCCGGCTTTCGAAGGGGCACATATCAAGGATGGTATGCGGGCTTCAGCCGGCGCCATTGAAAAAGTACGCATCGAGGATGGGAATGTCCATGTAACCACCATCGGCAGGGTGCCAGCAGTGGGTATCTGCGGTACGGGCATTTTGAGCGGCATCGCTGAAATGCTGGATGCGCATATTATTGACCGGCGCGGGGCTATGGACCGGGAACACGAACGGGTGCGCCTGGCAAACAACAATTCTGAGTTTGTGCTGGTTGAAGCCGGTGATTCAGGGGTTGGCCGGGACATTGTGATCACGCGCAAGGATGTGCACGAGATCCAGCTGGCGAAGAGTGCCATCCGGACCGGTATCAACGTATTGCTGCAAACCGCCGGAATCGGGGCGGAAGAAGTTGACCGCTGGATCATTGCCGGGGCTTTCGGAACCTTCCTCGACCTGTCCAGCGCGGTGCGCATCGGCATGTTCCCGGATGTGCCGCTGGAACGGTATCACCAGGTGGGCAATGCAGCCGGCGCCGGCGCCAAGATGATGCTGCTCTCAAAGAAGAACCGGGCAGCCGCCTGCCAGCTAGCAGGGGAGGTCAACTATATTGAGTTGACCATTTATCCAGGGTTTACCGACAGCTTCATCCAATCGATGTATTTTTCTCAAGAGAAGTCTCCCCGGAAGTGATATTATGAGCGATTACTTTACGATGAAATGGCTCCCCGAGGGTAAGCTACGCCTGCTTGACCAGCGGGCATTACCCGCGGAGCTGGTATATGTGGACTACGATTCCCCGGCGGGGGTGGCGGATGCCATCCGCCAGATGGTGGTGCGCGGCGCTCCTGCCATCGGGGTGGTGGCAGCCTACGGGCTTGCCATAGCAGCACGAAACAGCACAGCCGAACATACACAAGACCTGCTTGAAGAACTGCAGCAGGCAGGTGCAATGCTGAAAGCTGCCCGTCCAACTGCCGTCAACCTGTTCTGGGCGGTGGACAGGGTGTTGAACAGGGTTGCTTTACTGAAATCAGGCGCTCCTGGCGAGTTGCGGGCTGCAGTGCTTGCGGAAGCACAGAAGATGGAGCAGGAAGATATCGAGACCAACAAGCAGATCGGCTTGAACGGGCTGTCCCTGGTCCCCCAAAAAGCCGCCTTCATTCACCACTGCAATACCGGTGCCCTGGCTACCGTGGATTACGGCACTGCGCTGGGCCTGATCCGCACCGCCCATGAACACGGACGGGAAGTCTTTGTGTACGTGGATGAAACCAGGCCGAGGCTGCAAGGTGCCCGACTGACTGCCTGGGAATTGAAACACCTGGGCATTCCGCATGCCCTGATCGTGGATGGCGCCTCCGGCTATATTATGAAAAACCGGGGGGTTGACCTGGTTACGGTGGGCTGCGACCGGGTGGCAGCCAATGGTGATACCGCCAATAAAGTGGGCACCTATAATCTGGCGCTGGTAGCAAAAGCCCACCATGTGCCATTCTATATCGTTGGACCGACCAGCACCATTGACCTGGACATTCCCTCAGGCGATTTTATCGAGATCGAAGAGAGAGGCGCAGACGAGATCATCCGTATTGGTAAGGAGATGGTCGCCCCGGAAGGAACCCCTGTCTGTAACCCGGCTTTTGACGTTACCCCGGCGGAGCTGATCACCGCCATTATTACCGAGCGCGGGGTGATCTACCCGCCATTTACTGAGAACATCCGCAAGGTAATGGGTGTGTAACCCGGCTGCCGTCTTGCAAAAACGGTTTTGTGCATTAGAATAAAGAGCCGCAAGGCAGCAAGGCAATAAAGGAGTCCGCCATACACGAAGTAGGGATAGCCGAAAGTATCATGCAGATCACCCGCCAGGTGGCTGAGCAGAATAACATGATCAAGGTGACCAGCCTGCTGGTTGAGATCGGCCAGTTCAGCGGGGTGGAACCGCATGCCCTGGAGTTTGCCTGGGAGTTCGTCAGCAAAGGCACCGTTGCCGAGGGCAGCACACTGGAGATCGAGCGTCCCCCGCTGGTGTTGTTCTGCACCCATTGTTTGATCGAGTATCCCGGGGATATGGAAGACCTGCGCTGCCCGAATTGCAAGGATGAAGTATTTGAGATCCGTAAAGGACGCGAGATGCTGGTGCGGTCTATTTCGGGAGACAAAAAGACTGAGAAGGAGTAGTAGAAAATGACAGAGCAAAAAATTATCCCGTCTGAAGTGAAAGTGGTCAGGCTGGAAGAGGAGATCCTGGCAGCCAATGATGTTGTGGCTGCCGAAAACAGGGAATTATTGCGCCAAAAAAGTGTTTACACCATCAACCTGATCAGTTCGCCCGGTTCTGGCAAGACCACCCTGCTGGTGGAAACACTGAAAGCCCTGCAGGGAAAACTGCGCTGTGCCGTCATCGAGGGTGACCAGCAAACCAGCAACGATGCCGACCGCATCGCCCAGACCGGTGTCCCGGTGGTGCAGATCAATACCATCGGCAACTGTCACCTTGATGCGCCCCTGGTGCAAAAGGCTCTGGCCCAGCTGCCGCTGGACGAGATCGACTTGCTGTTCATTGAGAATGTCGGCAACCTGGTTTGCCCGGCAGGGTACGACCTGGGCGAGCAGGAAAAAGTGGTGGTGATGAGCGTGACCGAAGGTGAGGACAAACCGATCAAGTATCCGCTCGCTTTTCACCTCGCCACCGTGATGGTGCTGACGAAAATTGACCTGCTGCCTTACCTGAAATTTGACAAAGACCTGTGCATTGAGATGGCACACCGCATCCACCCCGGCATTCCCGTGATCGAGACCTCCTGTTACACCAAAGAGGGTCTGGCAGACTGGGTGGATTGGCTGCTCAAAAAGTGTGCATAAATTCCCCGACCTTACCTCAGTTCTGACTGCTGTTTTTCGTCTGGCAAGAAAAAACCATCGGAGACTAACCCATGCCCGTCAATCTTCCTGAAGTGTATATCGGCAAGGATGCCATCAGTGCGCTGCAAGCATTCATTAAACTGAAGAATTTCACCGCATTCACCCTGGTGACGGATGAAAACGAATACGAAGCCCTGGGACGGGAGGTTGAGACAGCCATCCGCAAAATTGACCGCAGCCTGCGCACCATTGTGCTGCCCGGCAAGGCCACCCCGGATGAAACCTATCTCATTCAGGTGCTGCTGGAGCCGGATGAGCGCCGGCGGGTCTATCTTGGGGTGGGTTCGGGAACCCTGACTGATATCGTGCGCTTTTGCAGCCACCGGGCAGGTATGCCCTTTATTTCCCTGCCAACTGCCGCTTCGGTGGACGGCTTCGCATCCACCGGCTGCGCCCTGACCATCCAGAAATACAAGCAAACCATCATGGCAGCCGCCCCGGTAGGGATCTTTGCTGACCTGGACACCCTGACCCATGCCCCGCGCCCGCTGATCGCTTCGGGCTTCGGCGACATGTTCGGCAAGTACACTGCCCTGGCAGACTGGCCGATCAGCTACCACATCGCCGGGGAAGCCTTCAGCCAGGAGCTGGCTGACCGCTCGCGCAGGGCGCTGCAAACCTGTGTAGACCAGGTACCTGTTCTGCACGACCAGTGGGAAACTGCCATGCATAAATTAATGGAAGGACTGGTCGAGGAAGGCATTTGTATGCTCCTGCAGGGCAATTCACGCCCGGCTTCAGGCGCTGAACATGTCATTTCGCATTACTGGGAAATGAAGCTGGCGCGCGAAGACCGCCCGCCCGTGTTCCACGGCGCAAAAGTAGGGCTGGCAGCCATCCTGGTTGCACGCTACTATGAGTTGTTGCGCCAGATCAGCCGTGAAGAAGCGCTGGAGAGGCTGAAAGCTGCCCGTATGCCATCTGCAGAGGATGAAGTTGCCCGTATCCGTTCTGTATTTGGTCCAGTTGCTGAGCTGATCCTGGCTGTGCAGCAAAAAGCGCTCCAGCAAACCCCGGAGCAATTCGCCCGGATGTGCCATATGATTGGAGACAGCTGGGACCTGATCCAGCAATTCGCCACCGCTGTACCGACCTCAGCAGAGATCAAAGACCTGCTGGTGAAGGTTGGCGGTGCTACCCATCCCAGCCAGCTTGGGTTGACCGATACCGATGTGCACGAAGCCCTGGAATACGGGTTATACCTGCGCAGGTATTTCACCATCCTCAACCTGGGCCGCATCCTGTCAATTCCAAAGCCGGAAGGGGTATTCTGATCCAATGATTGGTCAAAATCGACCCCTCCAGCCGCTGACCGAGATCCGTTGTTTCATGCTCGATATGGATGGGACATTTTACCTGGGTGAAAAACTGTTTCCCTGGTCGCTGGGGTTTATTGAGACCCTGCAGAAACTTGGGATCGGTTACCTCTTCTTGACAAATAATTCATCTAAAGACCGGTACTTGTACGCTGAGAAAATCTCCCGCATGGGGCTGCGGGTGAGCGAGGAGCAAGTGCTGACTTCCGGTGAAGCCACAGCTATTTACATGGAAGGGCGCTACCCCGGCAAACGGCTTTTCGTGGCGGGTACGCCATCACTGCTAAATGAATTTAGCAGCCGCGGTTTCACCCTGGATGACCAAAACCCCGAGGCAGTGGTGCTGGGTTTTGATACCACCCTGACGTATGAAAAACTGTGGAAATTGTGCGATTTCGTACGTGCCGGGCTGCCCTATGTTGCCACCCACCCGGATATCAATTGTCCCACTGAGCACGGTTTCATGCCGGATATAGGGGCTTTCCTGGCGGCAGTGACAGCCTCCACCGGGCGCAGCCCGGACATCATCATCGGCAAGCCGAACCGCATGATTGCCGAAGCAGCAGCAAAAAAGCTGGACCTGCCGCTGCAATCCCTGGCGATGGTAGGCGACCGCCTGTATACCGATATCGCTATCGGGCGCGAGGCAGGCATCACTTCGATCCTGGTGTTGAGCGGGGAAACCCGTACAGAAGACCTGCCTGGATCGCCGTACCAGCCAGATTACGTTTTTACCCACCTGGGGGAACTGGCACAGTACCTGGCTGACCTTTACCGCGAGGGCTGATCACCCTGCCGCCAGAAACTCTGGCATTCTCCTGCGCATTGGGTATAATTTCTGTTATTACGGGTGGTTTTTAAAGGAGCAATAATGCAGCATATCGGTGTGATTACAGACAGTACCTGCGATATTCCCCAGGAAATTATTGACCAGTATGGCATAAAAGTAGTCTCCCACTATATTCTGTGGGGTGAGCGTGAATTCATCGACCGTGTGACCCTGCAGCCGGTTGAGTTCTACCAGAAGCTGGAAATAGAAAGTGTTAAGCCCACCACTTCCCAGGCAACCGTTCAAGACTTTGTGAAGAAGTACGAAGAGGCGATCCTTGAAGGCGCGAAGCACTTGATCGTGCTGACCGTGAGCAGCGCCATGAGCGGAGCATACCAGATGGCACTGAACGCCGCCAAGCTGGTCAATATCCCCGTCAGCGTGGTGGATTCGAAAGGGCCTACCATGACCCTGGGCTGGCAGGTGCTGGAAACGGTGCGCAAGCGCAGCCTTGGACTGGATGTAAAAGCCATTCTCGAGAGCGTGGATACCGTCCGCCGCAAGCTGGTGCAGATCGTCGGCATGGAGAGTATAGAATTCCTGCAGCATGGCGGGCGGATCGGTGATGCCGCCAAGTGGATCGGCACAAAACTGCAGATCAAGCCGGTGGTCTCCATCAACCATGAAAGCGGGCGGGTAGAGCCGGCTGGACTGGCGCGTACCCATAACGGCATGGTGGATCTGCTGTATAAGAAATTCCTGGAAGGCTTGCGGGGTGAAGGTGCCCTGCATGTGGCTGTGTTGCACGGCAATGCCCCTGCCGAAGCGGAAAAACTGGCTGAGAAGGTCCAGGCTGAACTGAAACCCGCAGAAATCATGATTAACATCACCGGGCCGGTGCTCGGGATCAATACCGGACCGCGCGCCCTGGCGCTGTGCGGCTACCGGGAGTAACCTGTTTACAATCGTTTTCGGTCTCTGCCCATACAGACAGAAAAGGATCTGGCATGCCTGCATATTCAATTGACCCTGACCCCCAGGCGCTGGCACGGCTTTGCAGTGAGCTGGTAAAAATTGACAGCATCAACCCGCCCGGCAATGAAACCCGGCTGGCAGAATACTGCGCCAGGTACCTGGAAGACCTTGCGCTGGAAGTAAGTGTGATCAACCACGGTCAGAACCGGTCGAGCCTCCTGGCGCGATTGCCAGGAAAAGGAAACAAGCCCGGGGTGCTGTTTTCTGCCCACCTGGATACAGTCCCGCCCGGGCTAACCGCCTGGGAGCATGATCCGCTGAGCGGCCTGATTGCAGACGGGAATGTATACGGCAGGGGAGCAGCCGATATGAAAGGCGGTATGGCGGTCATCCTGTACACGGTTTCTGCCCTGCAGGCTGGACTGGAAGGTGATATTTACATCGCCCTGACTGCCGGCGAAGAGACCGATTCGCTGGGTGCAAAGGTGGTGGCCGACAGGCTGGCAGGTGTGCCCTTGCAGGGCATCATTATCCCTGAGCCAACTCACAACCAGGTGGTAATCGCCGAAAAAGGCGCCCTCTGGCTGGAGCTTACCACCTTCGGCAAAACCGCCCACGGCTCAACCCCCGGGGTGGGGGTTAATGCCATCGAACACATGCGCCTGCTACTGAATGAGTGGGACGCCCTCCCGTTCACCCTGCCTGCCCATCCCCTGTTGGGAGAGTTTACCCGCAGCCTGAATACAATCCAGGGCGGAGTGAAAACTAACGTGGTTCCCGACCAGTGCACGATCTCAATTGATATGCGCACCCTGCCAGGGCAGGACCATGCTGAGATATTCCGCCAGGTCGAAGCACTGATTGAGAAGTTGTCTGGCAGTGTGGATCAATTTAAGGCAACGGTAGTGGTCAGCAACGACCGCCCGCCGGTAATGACCGACCCTCACCATCCTTTTGTGGTTAAATTTAACCAGGCAGCCGAAACAGCAACAGGGACCAGACCTGCCCCGCGCGGCATGTTCGCCTTCACGGATGGCTCGATCCTGGCCCCCAGGCTTAAATTGCCGCTGGTGGTGTGCGGGCCGGGGCAGCCGAATATTGCCCACCAACCGGATGAATACGTTGAGATAAGCCAGTTGACAGAATCTGCAAAGATCCTGTTACAGGCACTGACCGGATTGCTTTCTGTGTAACGGAAAATTAACCCCTGCCGGGCAGGGAGGCAGTATATTCGCGCCAGCCACAGTACTGGGTGATTTCGCGCTTCTCTTCCACCAGCCAGGGTTCTGCCAGTACCCCGAATACATCGGTACCGTCGTCCAATTTCACCCTGCCGATCGACAACCCGGCAGGCTCCCGGTTCAAGACATCCGCCAGTCCATCAGGAGAGATTTCCCAGACCTCACAGGACACAGATGCACCCCCGCTGGAGACGCACAGCATGCCGGGATAGCGGTCATTAATCGACCATATCCGGTAGCAGGGGGCTGTCCTGGCTTCGCGCTGGAAAACCGCCCCAACCCGGATGAGGTTACCATTCAATTCCAGCCCCCTCATCAATGTTCCATTGACGGCCAGCAACATAACTGTTCAGTCCTGTTTGTCTTCAACGGCCGGATCATTTTCGATGCGGACCACCTGGATCTTCACGCGGGCAAGCAAGGCAGCCATAGCTCCCAGGGCTGCCAGCACCGGCGCAAAAATGGTCAGGATGCTGCCGGCTGCCACCCCGGCAGTGAGGGGGATCTCCATTAGAATTTCATCGTTCTCTTTGCGCAGGATCAAACGGCGCACATTGCCCTGGGCGATCAGTTTTTTAACTTCGTCTACCACTTTGCCGGCATCAACTTCAAATTCTTCATTCGTTTGTTTATGTTCGGATTCCATGTCATTTCTCCTGCTGCACGGGATTACATGCAACTGCATCCTGATTATACGCCGAAGCAGGCAGGCAAACCCTCCGGTTGGCTGAACTGCCGGTTGCAAATTTGGTATTAATGTGTTTTTTTGCTACAATGTAAGAACCTACCCTGAATTGTACCGGGGTGAGATCACTAGACATCAGGAGGAAACATGACGAAATTATTGGATGTTGAAGGAATTGGTCCAGCTTATACAGCGAAACTTGCCGCAGCAGGTGTTGGATCTGCTGAAGCATTGCTGAAAGAAGGCGCAACCCCCAAAGGACGAAAAGTCCTGGCAGAGAAGGCTGGTATTGCCGATTCCTTGATCCTTGAATGGGTCAACCATGTTGACCTTTTCCGGATTAAAGGCGTTGCCTCTGAATATGCAGACCTGCTGGAAGAAGCCGGCGTGGATACCGTTCCTGAACTGGCACAACGCTCCGCCCCCAACCTGTTCAAGAAGATGGTTGAAGTTAACGAAGCAAAGAAACTGGTCCGCAAGCTGCCGACCGAAGCACAGGTTGCAGACTGGATTGCCCAGGCCAAGAAACTGCCGCGGACGATCAGCTACTAACGCATCTATCATTCTGGATAACAAGGCGGTTATGTGGTTGTATACCATGACTGCCTTGTTCACTTTCTTAGCACAGCCAGCCTGTGTAACTGGTAATATAGTCAGCAGCTATTTTCCTCAGCAATATCCCCCTTAGCGTTATTTCTATTCCAGCCAGGTATCAAGTACGGAATAATTAATTAAAGCCCGTTTAGGGAACTGAATAAGAGAATGGTTCGTCTTAATAGTACAGCCTGCAGCTGCATTGATTTGCTTAAAACCTTTTTTTGAAGGTCAGCTGGAGATATGCTAAACCGGATTGTGACATTTCTTGCCGTAGGTGTTGTTCTTCTGGCCGTGTGTCTGCCGGAAAAACAGGAACTGGTGCTACAACATGCCAGCCTGGAACCGGTTAGCAGTGCGCCTGGTGAAGTTCACATTACCCCTCCGCTGTTGCAGGAAGACCTGGAACTGGATGGCGCTCCCGATTGCCTGGTGTTGAAGGATGGCAAAGCCTTGATCCAGGGGACTGCCTGCGGAAGCCCGGCACCTGCCCTGTGGGAAAGCCCGGATGGCTGGCAAATAAGGCAGGCGGCTGTTGGCGACCTGAACTGGAACGGCATCCCTGAGGTGACACTGCTGGTCTGGAGGTCATTTAAACCCTGGCCGGTGGACCGCTTCCTGGTACATTCCGGCAGGATCGAAACCCACCAGAACTCGGCAGGCGAAAGCTGCCATATCATCTTGATCGAGTACGAACCCGGTTCAGGGCAATTCGAAGAAAGCTGGGCTGGATCTGCATTGGCGCGCCCGCTCAATGATTTCCGGGTAATCGATCTGGACGGCGATCTAAAACAGGAGCTGGTTGCCCTGGAGACCAGCTATGATGCGGCCGGGTCAGGCTCAGAGAGCCTTTCTGCCTGGGAGTGGAGCGGTTTCGGTTTTCAACTGGTCACCCGCAAAGAAGGAAAGTTCTCTTCACTTGATGCTGGATATATTGGAGATGGACAACCCGTTGTACTGGTTGATGGCAACTTCATGGATGGGCAGAAATAGGTTTTTTATAGAACCGTTCTTGGTAAAAATACTGGAGGTAAGAAATGAAAACGAATAGCCGAATGCTTGTGATTTTGATCATATTGGTGCTGCTGGTTTCCTCTTGCAGCCTGTTTGGTACCCAGAGTATCAGCCCAACCCAAAAGCCGGATGCTTCTCAACCGCCAGGCGAAAAACCCTCAGTCACAGAGTCGCCTTCTTCGGGAGCGCCCGTGACAGAAGGAAGGGATGCTTCTGCTTTATACCGGCCGCCATTTGCGCAATATGTTTCCATCCCCGTCCGGCTCCCGGAGAAATCGGCATACGATTACACGCTGCCTGTAGACCTGTCATCAGTGGTTGGGTTGGACTCCCTTAACCTCACGGACAGCCAGCTTGCCATGCTGGCGAAGAATGGTTTCGTGGTCGCCGCGCCTATTCCGGGCAAGTTCCAGGAGTTCTACCAGGTGTATGAGACGTACAGGTATGAAGAAAACTCGACCGTGTTTGCGACCACAGACGCGGTTTTTCACGTCTACCACCTCATCTTCGATAAAATGCTGCGCGACCTCGAGCGGGATTATTTCATCCCAAACCTGGAGCTGCTTACTACCAGGATGCTGGAGACAACTGCCAGCCAGTATGAGACCCTGAAAGGTACAGCGCTGGAAGATGCCGCGTTGCGCAACCTGGCTTATTTTGGGGTGGCTGCCAGGCTGCTGGAACTGGATGCGCCGATTCCGGATGCAGCCCTGCCCCTGGTGGATGCGGAGGTTGCCCTCATCGAAGGTCATGGCGGGGCGGAAATTTCCCCCATCTGGGATTATCCTGGAATTAAAGAGGAATTGCGCCTGATCGAAGATTACAGCCAGTATGTGCCGCGCGGTCATTACACCCGCAGTGAAGCCTTGAAGCGCTATTTCAAGGCGATGATGTGGTTTGGGCGCATGACCTTTCGCTTGCGCGATGTCCAGGAAACCCAGCGAGCCCTGCTCCTGGTTGAGGCAGTCCGCAATACCCCGGATGCAGAATACCTGTGGGCACAGATCTATGATCCAACCGTGTTCATTGTGGGCAAGGCAGATGACCTTTCCTTTCACGAGTACGGCTTCCTCCTGGACGATGTGTATGGCAGCAGCCCCGAGTTAACTGCATTTGCAGATGAAGGGTTGATGAACCAGTTTATGGAAGAAGCGCGCAAACTACCACCTCCCCAGGTCAATTCGATGTGGGTGTGGATCTGGGAGGACCGCGATGAGGCCACCCAGGGCTTCCGCTTTATGGGGCAGCGCTTCACCCTCGATGCATACGTCTTCGGGCAGGTGATGTACCGGAAGGTTGGTACAGATGCCGACCCGCGCGATTTACCCAAGGCGCTGGATTTTCTGGCGGCTATGGGTTCAGAGGAAGCCTACAGCATTTTGGATGAAATGGGTGAAACGAAGTACGCAAATTATGTCGCCCAGATGGATAAAGTGAAGACAGAGGTTGCTTCCCTTGAAATGGATTCGTGGGGGCAAAACCTGTACTGGAACTGGCTCTACACATTCTTCCCCCTGATCGAGCCGAAAGATGAAACCTACCCGGCTTTCATGCGCACCCAGGCCTGGGTTCGCAAGGATCTGAACACCGCGCTGGGCTCGTATACCGAGTTGAAACACGACACCATCCTGTATGCCAAGCAGGTGATGGCCGAAATGGGCGGGGGAATGGAGGAACCGCCCATGGGGTATGTTGAGCCCAACCCGGAAGTGTACGCCAGGCTGAATGCGCTGGCGCAGATGACCTACCAGGGACTGCTTTCACGCAACCTGTTGAGCGATACCACCCGCAACAACCTTGAAAACCTGACCGGCTTGTTGACTTTCCTGCAGACGGTGGCTGAAAAAGAACTGAATGGCGAGACGATCAGTTCTGACGAATACACCCGCCTGATGTATTTCGGGGGCGAGCTGGAAGCCCTGACCCTGGCAGCTGCAGACACCACCGAGGAGTATGACCGCGACCTGAGCGACCAGAAAGCTGCCCTGGTGGCAGACATCGCCACCGGAATGGGGCGCGTCTTGGAGGAAGCCATTGGCCAGCCGGCGATGATTGTTGTTATCCCGCCGGATGACCCCACCAGGTATTCGGTCGGCGCGGTGTTCACTTACTATGAATTCACGGTACTCCCAGACCAGCGCATGACCGACGAAACCTGGCAGGGGCTGGTGGAATCTGGAGATACACCGCCCAGCCCTGGATGGACCTCGTTGTTTATGACACCGTAACATGGTCATGGGCAGGCAGGGTATTGTAAGGACCTTCTGGCGGGCAGCGGCACTGCTTATGGTGCTGCTGTCCGCTTCTGCCTGCTCAGCCGGTAGCGGGCAACCGGTCACGCTGGCCTTCCTGGGGGATGTCATGATCGGCAGGGATGTGTACGCCAGCCATCGGGATGGGGATTGGGATACTGCCCTGGCTGCCATTACCCCAACCTTGAAAAGGGCAGACCTGTCCCTGGCAAATCTCGAATCCCCTGTCTGCCTGGCAGATACCTGCGCTGCGGCGATGGCTGGCGCTGCGCCTGCCGGGATTAACCTGTGCGCATTACCGGACGGGGTAAACATGTTAGGCGCATCCGGCATAGATATGCTCTCGCTCGAAAATAACCACAGCGCCGACTGCGAAAAATTCGATGCTGCCTCCAGTGAAGGAAGCTCTGACTTCTGGGAGGAGAACAACCTTGAGCTGATCCAACTGGAAACACAGCCCGTAGTGAAAGAGATAAATGGCATCAGGTTCGCTTTCCTGGCCTTTAATGATGTTGGAGCTGAGTTGGATATTACAGCCGCGCAGGATGCGATTGCTGCCGCAGATACTGGCAAGAACATCATTGTTGTTTCAGTCCACTGGGGGGCAGAATACCAGGCTTCGCCCACCCCGCGCCAGCTTAAGATAGCTGCCGCTTTTTCAGAGGCAGGGGCAGATATTATCTGGGGGCATCACCCGCATGTATTGCAGGCAGTGAAGTGGATCGAACGGGCTGACAGCACCAAAACCCTGGTGTTGTACAGCCTGGGGAATGCCCTGTTTGACCAGGTCGTTCCGGATGATACCCGCCAGTCAGCAGTTCTGACAGTGACGGTTAACCGCGGCGGGGCGGTGACGTTGCAGCCTGAGCCATTCGTGATCGATCCATTTGAGGGGATTGTCCACCTTGCCGATCCTGGAGCTGCGGAATCAGTTCTCCAGGACTTGCATCTGCAGGGCGGTAATGCTATTAAAAAGTAGGTCCCCGGGAGGGTATCTCGGGGACCTGGTTTACCGGTTTCCCGGTTCAGATTATTTGATAAAAATTCTCATGCCGGCAGGCAATCGGCCTGCCAGAAACAGAAGATTATCCACCAGTAGCGATCTTATCATCCATCAAAATTTCCATCGTTTCGTCGTCCATACTTACCTCCAGGATTCGGCCTTGCCATCTAAAGATTGAGGTAAAGATACCCTATTAAACAAGCAAAATCAACTGATTTAAAAAACTTCCTATTAATCATATTATTCAGAGGATTAAAGCAGATCAATCATATGATGATGGCCTGTAACCCGTGCATTTCCTGCCGCAGACCTTCTTGCAGGGGTTGCATTTTCGTGTTCCAGGTTCTGCAGCAGCCAGTTAACCCGAAGTCATAGAGAAACCACAGGGAAATCGCCTGTTTGGCGTGGTGTAACCGTCCAGTACATCCTGGTTGTACATGGTATCCTGCTATCAGACAGGGCAAACAAATTCTTCTCTTCTCCTCCTTGAAAACGAGAGTTGGATATGACACATCCAGCTCTCACCATTTAAACTATTGGTGATTATCCCTGATGACCGTACATATCCGCAGGTTGTGTTATCCGGGCTTGGGTTGAGGTGCTGCAGCCCTAAGGTATAATAATTCAACCTCACAAATGAGCCCGCCCGTGCATTTCCCGGCAGGCTTGCGAAATGGAGATTTTATGACCTGGAGGAAACTCGCTCTCATCCTGCTGGCTGGTATGCTGGTTTTGACGGCTTGCAGCAGCCCGGGTGCGCAACCCGCCGCCACCACAACTGCTTCACCGGTTATTCCTTCGCCCACACCAACCCCTGAACCGCAAAAGGTGCTGACGGTTTGCCTGGGGACAGAACCAACCACCCTTTATCCGTACGGCTCGTCCTCCCGCACCACGTGGTCTGTCCTTGAAGCCGTTTACGACGGCCCGTTTGACGCATCACAGGATGGCATCAATCCGGTCATCCTGGAGAAGCTGCCCAGCCTGGAAGACGGTGATGCCCTGGTTGAGGTTGTAGATGTAACCGAAGGAATGCAGGTGGTGGATGCCAATGGCGATGTGGCCATTTTGAAGAAAGGGGTTGAAGTCTTCGATCCTGCCTGCGCTGACGGCACGGGCTGTGAGACGGTATGGGATGGTATTACCCCCCTGAAGATGCTCCAGATGACGGTGAAATTCACCCTTCTGCCAGGCCTTACCTGGTCAGACGGCACCCCGTTGACCGTAGCCGATTCGGTCTACTCTTTCAACCTTTCGAATGACCCGCAAACCCCCGTCACGCGTGGCAACCTGCTGCGCACCCAATCCTATGAAGCGGATGATGACCTGAGCGTAACCTGGAAAGGTGTGCCCGGGTTTGTACCCAACCGGTACTCCACCTTCTTTTGGATGCCGCTGCCCGAACATGCCTGGGGTGGGTTGAGCGCCGCTGAATTACTTGAAGCGGATGTCTCGCACCGCAGCCCGTTGGGCTGGGGGGCTTATACCGTCTCCGAGTGGGTGCAGGGCGACCATATCACCCTCAAGAAAAACCCGCTGTACTTCCGTGCGGGCGAAGGTTTACCTGCATTTGAAACTCTGGTCTTCCGCTTCCTTGGGCAGCCGGCAGATAATAATATTGAGGCGCTCCTGAGCGGTGAGTGCGACCTGGTGGACGATACCACCCTGCTGGACGAACAGCTGGAACTCATCCTGGAACTGGAGCAGGCGGGCAAGTTGAATGCCTATATCAGCCTGGGGCCTGAACTGGAACTGCTCAGTTTTGGGATCAAACCTGCTGCTTACGATGACGGGTACTACCAGATGCAGGGCGACCGCCCCGATTTCTTCGGGGATGCCAGGGTACGCCAGGCGTTCTTGCAGTGCATGGACCGCCAGGCGGTCCAGGAAGCCGTTCTGTTCAGCCTGGCTGATGTACCGGTTTCATATCTCCCGCCGGGCAACCCGCTGCTTGACCCAGCCTTGCAAGCACCTGCCTTTGATCCCACCGCGGGGGCTCTACTACTGGATGAAGCCGGCTGGAAAGACCTGGATGGTGACCCGGCCACCCCGCGCACAGCTCAGGGAATTACCGGGATCGATGACGGCACTCCCCTCAGCATTAGCTATGCCACCAGCCAGGCGCCTGTCAGGGAAACCATGGCGCAGATCCTGGTGCAATCGTTGAACCAGTGCGGTATCCAGGTGGATGTCAAGTATTACCAGCCGGCAGACCTGTACGCTGCCGGGCCGGAAGGCGTGGGGTTCGGGCGCAACTTTGACCTGCTGCAGTGGGGATACCAGCCGGTTTGTTCCACGTTTGCGTCCTGGCAAATCCCGTCTGCTGAGAACAATTGGATTGGGATGAACATTGCCGGGTACAGCAGTGAAGCATACGACTGGGCTTGCCAGCAAGCAATCCAGGCTGGTACGGCTGATCTGGCAACCCAGCAGGCTGCCAGCGCTGAAGTGCAGCGCCTGCTGCTACAGGATGTCCCGTTCGTGCCGTTGTTCTTCCACCCGCATATTGCTGTCAGCCGGACGGACCTGTGCGGGTTTGAAATGAAGAGCAGCACGCGCTCATCCCTGTGGGGCATTGAGGAGTACCAGATCGGTGCTGCATGTGAACAATAGGGACTGATAAAAAGAACGGAAATGATTTGCTGCCCCGCTAACCATCCCGGGGCAGTATTTTTTAAAATAACCGCTTTCATTTAGTGTACAATGATGAAAATGAAGCGCATTCTGGTTGTAGATGATGTCCGGGAGCTGGGATATTTCCTGCAGGCTGCCCTGGCAACCCTGGATAAAAATCTGGATATCCGGGTGATGGTGACAGCGGAAGAAGCCCTGCTTGAAGCTACCCGCCAGCCGGTTGACCTGCTGGTGACCGAAGTGCGCCTGCCCGGCATCTCCGGGATCGACCTGGCACGGCGCATCCAGCAGCGCTTCCCCAGCGGGAAAGTCATTTTCATCTCCTCCCTGGCAAACAAGAAGATCGACCAGCAAATAGCAGCCCTGAACGCGGCTGCCTACTTCCACAAACCGATGCAGATCCCGCGCCTCCTGGAAGCAGCTGCCAGCGCCCTGGGCATTACCCCGGCCTGGGAGCGCGAGGAGCCGGACCAGGATTCACAGGAAAGGCTGTCCAACCGGCTGGCCGGGCTGCGCTACTCGCTGAATGCCAGGGGAATTTACCTGCTGGATGAAAACGGGAGGGTAGCCGGTCAAACTGGCGAGGATGCCGAAGGTTTTCTGCCAGCCCTGGTTGAGTCCCTGGTGGGGGCAGTCATTGCGAATAACCGCCTGGCGATGCTGCCGGGCAGCAGCACAGGCGCCTTTGCCTGTACTATCCGGGGTAAGCTGCAGGATATGGTTTTTACACCAGCAGGCAAATACACCCTGTTGTTGACCCTGGAACCGGAAGAAGCCGGCGCAAGGCTGGCTATGGCGCACCAGCAATTGCTGCAAGCCGGGCAGGAAATCGCAGTCATTTTGACCAGCCTGGGAGCACAGCCCCCGGCAGCTGAGGAAAGACCGGATGTTGCAGCGAAGATGCCGGAGGAGTCACCGCAAGAGAAGGCGCATGCCCCGGCAGCAGATGAAGAGGATGAATTTGCTTCAAAGCTGATGCGGGAGGTAAAAAAGGTGAACCGCCAGACGGCGGATGCGTTTTGGAATGAACAGGTCAAGGATGGTAAGTTGGAGCCGCTCAATCCAGATGTAATCAGTTATGAACAGGCGGTCAAACTGGGGATCGCTCCCACGGATGAAGGGAATATCCTTCCCGCGAAGGAGGGGTAAGGGGTATGCACAGCAGGTGTCAACCGCGCCTGGGGTGTCTCTGTTCGTTTTATTCAGAGTATGTTAAAATGACCATCCCTTGGGGCGTGGTGCAATGGCAGCACACCAGACTTTGGATCTGTGGATCTTGGTTCGAATCCAGGCGCCCCAGCCTGAAGGTTGTAAATCAAAAGTGTGCCGCACTGACCTGAAGGATAGCAGCCTGATGGAGTGCGGTAATTTATTTATATAATGGATGATGACCTTTGTAATGTCACAGCAGTGATCCTGGCGGCCGGGCAGGGAACCCGTATGAAGTCCCGCCTGCCGAAGGTCCTGCATTCTATTGCCGGTAAGCCCCTTGTAATCCATGCAATTGAAAATGTATCCGCAGTGATCACCGAAAAGCCAGTACTTGTGGTTGGCTGCGGCTCTGACCAGGTGCGGTCTGTGGTTGGCAGCCGGGTGCATTATGCCGGGCAGGCAGCCCAGCTTGGTACTGCAGATGCCCTCAAATCTGCCCATTTTGCCCTGGAGGGATTTGAAGGGTTGATCGTGGTGGTCAGCGCAGACATGCCCCTCTTTACCACCCGCACCCTGCACAAGCTGGTGGATACCCAGCGCAGCAACCCGGGGGTGATGACCATGCTGTCGGTGCGCCTGGATGATCCGCACGGATTTGGCAGGGTGGTGCGGAAGGCCGATGGGTCCGTAGCTGCCATCGTGGAAGAAGCCCAGGCGGATGCGGAGACGCTGGAAATAAAAGAGCTGAATGTGGGCGCATATTGCTTCAGGTCTGATTGGATCTGGGGTGCGCTGGAGCGCATTAAGGTATCCCCTAAAGGGGAGTATTACCTGACGGATACCGTGGAGCTGGCTGTCAGTGAAAAGAAACGGGTGGAATGCCTGCTGGTGGAAGATCCCCAGGAAGCGATCGGCATCAACACCCGGGTGCACCTGGCAGAAGCAGAGGCCATCCTGCGCAGGCGTATCAACCAGGCCTGGATGCTGGCAGGGGTCACCCTGCGCGATCCGGAGACAACCTATATCGACCAGGATGTACAACTCAGTCGCGATACCATCATTCACCCCGGCTGTCATCTTAGTGGCAGTACGCGGGTTGGTCCTGGCTGTGAGATTGGGCCTTCCTCAGTCCTCTCCAATGCAGTTGTTGGGGAGAACTGCGTGGCAGGGCCGCATGCCGTACTTCGTAATATTCACCTGGATGCCAACCAGGTTGTGCGTTTTTGCATAATGGATGGTACCGGTGATAATGAGATTCAACACTAGCACTATTGATTGAAAGGAAATTGAAACACACATATTCATGAACACCCAAAACCTGGTTCTTCTCGCAGTCCTGTTCCTGGCGTTGGACCTTTTCTTTGTGGCGCTGAGGGCAAGCTTCATTTACGTCCGGATTCCGCACCTGGGCAGCCACCGCGAAAAGGATCCTGATGGTGTCGACCGAACCCTGAGACTGCTCGAAACCCCCCGCCTGACAGCCACCCTGCGCGTGTGCGTGGTTTTTTCGCATTTCCTGGTGGCAGGCACAGTTGCCCTGCTGGCGGAATCCCTGATCAAAGAACCATCCCATCCAACTTTCACACTGCTCATCCTGCTGGCAGCTGGTGTGCTGGTGCTGTTGTTCGAATTCTTTATTGAAGGCCGCATCCTGACTAATGTGGAAGCCTGGGCAGTGCGCTGGACAGGGTTGGCCAGGCTGTTTGATTTCTTGCTGCGCCCAATTTCTGCGCTGGTGTTGCTGGCATTGGGAAAGCCGGATGCGCTCAACCGGACTTTAGGTTCTGTAACCGATGATGAATTACGCAACTGGGTCGAGACCGGCGCCGAAGGCGACAGCCTGGAAAAAGACGAACGTAAAATGATCTACTCCATCTTCCAGCTGGGAGACACCCTCTGCCGGGAGATCATGGTGCCCCGTATTGATGTGCTGGCGATGGATGCCAATTCAACAATTGAAGAAGCGATCAAAGTGATCCAGGACTCCGGGCACTCCCGAATGCCGGTATACCAGGATGTGATCGATAACATCATCGGGCTGCTTTATGCCAAGGATCTGCTTGGGGCTTCCACCCGCGACAGGGAAATGCAGCTTTCGAGCATGAAAGACCTGATCCGGCCGGCTTATTTCATCCCTGAAGCTAAAAAAGCTGACGAATTGCTCAGTGAAATGCTGGCGCGCAGTGTGCATATGGCCATTGTCATCGATGAGTACGGAGGAATGGCCGGGCTGGTTACCCTGGAGGATATTGTCGAGGAGATCGTGGGTGAAATCCGCGATGAGTACGACCAGAGTGAAGAATTGCCCTTCACCCAGACCAGTGAAGACGAATACCTTTTCCAGGCGCGCATCAGCCTGGACGATTTTAATGAACTGCTCAATACTCACCTGACCAATGAAGTCGCCGATACACTTGGAGGCTGGATGTATGGTGAGATCGGTAAAGTACCCGCAGGCGGCGAGGAAGTGGTTGTGGAAGGCTGGCGGTTGAAGGTCGAACAAATCAGCGGCAGGCGCATCCGCCTGGTCCGCGCCAGCAGGGTGGCGGCTGAGAATGAAAGCGAGGACGGTGATGATGTTGAATGATGAAACCCGGCAGCAGCTAATCCAGACGGCGATTGAAGCCCGCAAGTGGGCTTATGTGCCCTATTCAAAGTATGCAGTTGGCGCAGCGGTGCTTACTGCTTCTGGCAAGGTGTATGACGGCGTCAATATTGAGAATGCTGCCTACCCCAGTGGCATCTGTGCTGAAAGGGTGGCGATCTTCAAGGCAGTTTCAGAAGGCGAGCGTGAACTGGAAGCCATTGCTGTTGCAACCAGCAACGGGGGGTTCCCGTGCGGCGCATGCCGGCAGGTCATGGCTGAGTTTGGGCTTGATACACGGGTGATCATCACCGATGAAAAAGGAAACGTAACCGGGGATTTCAGCGTGTCGGAAATTCTCCCGGGTGCATTTACCGGTAAAGACCTGCCGCAATAGAGATTTTCGGTATGGTACACGCAAAGGAGCAGACGGGTGCCGCGAAGTGAGCGTTCGCAACGGGTGGAGGCAGTTGTCCTGCGCCACAGTGATTGGGGGGAGGCAGACCGGCTGCTGGTCCTGTTCACACGGGAAAAAGGAAAGATCCGCGCCATTGCCAAAGGTGTCAGGCGCATCCGCTCGCGCAAAGCGGGGCACCTCGAGCCGTTTACCCGCTCCTCCCTCCAGCTGGCACTGGGCCAGGATTTTTGGCTGGTTACCCAGGCTGAGACGGTTGCATACTACCCGGCATTACTGGAAGACCTGCTGCGGACAGGGTATGCCGCCTACATGATCGAGCTGGTAGACCGCTTTACCATGGAAGAAGGGCAAAACGTTTCCCTCTACACCCTGCTGACGGACACATTGCAGCGGATTGCGGAAGAGCCAGACCCCTTCCTGGCAGTACGCTACGGTGAGCTGCGCATGCTGGAGCTATTTGGGTTCCGCCCAGAACTGTTCAGCTGTGTCCAGTGTGGAAAGGCCATCCAGGCGGAAAACCAGTTCTTTTCAGCGGAGATGGGGGGCGCTTTATGCCCCGGGTGCGGGCTGGGGGTCAGGGAAGCCAGGCCGGTATCCATGGAAGCCTTGAAATACATGCGCCACCTGCAGCGCAGCAGCTATGCGGCAGCAAAAAAAGCCGAAATCCCTGCGCACATCCGCAACGAGATGGAAACCCTCACCCAGTATGACATTACCTATAACCTGGAGCGCAAGTTGAACACGCCCGAATTCCTCCGCCGGGTGAAACGCAACGGCCTTCGCTCTGAATAAGCTGCTTTCCCGTTTCCAATTACAATTGAGAAAAAAGCGGTCAATACTGGCTCTGGTATAATTCACTTTCGTTTACTTATGACATTTTGGAGCGCGCATGTCTGAACCCTTAGATTTCCAGTCGATTATCCTTACCCTGCAGAACTTCTGGGCGCAGGAAGGCTGCCTGATCTGGCAGCCGTACTATACCCAGGTTGGGGCAGGCACCATGAATCCGGCTACCTCTTTGCGGGTATTGGGACCTGAACCCTGGAAGGTTGCCTATGTTGAGCCTTCTGTACGCCCGGACGACGGCCGTTATGGGGAAAACCCCAACCGCCTGCAGCAGCATACCCAGTTCCAGGTGATCTTAAAACCTGATCCGGGAAACCCGCAGGAGGTTTACCTGCGCTCACTCGAAGACCTGGGAATTGATCCGCTTAAGCATGATGTCCGCTTTGTGGAAGATAAATGGGAATCGCCTGCATTGGGCGCCTGGGGTCTGGGTTGGGAAGTTTGGCTGGACGGACAGGAAATCACCCAGTTCACCTACTTCCAGCAGGCAGGCGGGCAGACGCTTGAACCTGTCTCGGTTGAGATCACCTACGGGCTGGAAAGGGTCGCCATGGCTTTGCAGGGGGTGCGCTCCTTCCGTGATATCCGCTGGAATGGGACGCTCACCTACGGTGATGTGCACCTGCAAGGCGAGCAGGAACACAGCAAGTACTATTTCGAGGTGGCGGACGTTGAACGCCTGCGCAGTATGTATACCCTTTTTGAATTGGAGGCGCGCTCAGCCCTGGAGCAAGGGCTTATTCTGCCGGCGCACGATTACATCCTGAAATGTTCGCATACCTTTAATGTGCTGGATACGCGCGGCGCCATCGGCGTCACCGAGCGGCAGCAGTTTTTCGGCCGTATGCGCGACCTTTCGCGCAAAGTCTCCGAAATGTATATTGCCCAGCGCCAGCACCTGGAATACCCCTGGCTGAAGAACGGCGAAGTTGTAGCAGATGCAGGGAAAGGTGAACCTGAACCGGCAGTCAATGTCAGCCAGGCGCCATTCCTGCTGGAGATTGGCACAGAAGAGCTGCCCGTGGCTGACCTGGCATCAGCGATTGAGCAATTGAAGGAGAAAATACCTGCCTGGCTGCAGGCGCTGCGCCTGGAACATGGTGCAATCCATGTATACGGAACCCCCCGCCGCCTGGTAGTGCATGTGGAAAACCTGGCAGCCAGCCAGCCGGACTTGCAGGTGATCGTAAAAGGACCGCCGGCCGCCCGGGCTTTTGATTCCGATGGCAACCCAACCCCGGCTGCTGTTGGTTTTGCCCGCAGCAAAGGGCTGGATGTATCCGCGCTCAGTGTGCAAGAGATCGACGGTGGGAAGTATGTGGCTGCCGAGGTAAAAGAAAAAGGCAAACCGGCAGTGCATGCTCTGGCTGAAGTTTTGGCCGAATGGGTGGCTGCCATTAAATTTGACAAGATCATGCGCTGGAATGCGAGCGGGGTGGCGTTCTCGCGTCCTATCCGCTGGCTGCTGGCATTGTTTGGTGAACAGGTGGTTCCCTTTTCGTATGCCGGGCTTGCATCCGGCCGTGTCACGCGCGGGCTGCGATTTTATACCCCTGAAACCCTCACCGTAAAGGACCCTGAAGCATACTTCACTTTCCTGCAGTCGCAGGGGATCCTCCTGGACCCGGTTGAGCGGCGCGAAAAGATCGCTGCCCAGGTGAAACACCTGATGGAAGAGGTGAAAGCGGTACCCCAACTGGATGAAGACCTGCTGGATGAGGTTACCCGCCTGGTGGAAGTGCCCACCGCCCTGCGGGGTGATTTTGACCCCCGCAGCCTCAGCCTGCCGAAAGAGGTGCTCGTGTCGGTAATGAAAAAGCACCAGCGTTACTTCCCGCTGCAGGACGCACAGGGTAAACTGCTGCCACATTTCATCACCATCCGCAACGGCGACGCCCGCAGCCTGGACCTGGTGGCAGATGGGAATGCCCAGGTGATCCGCGCCCGCTTTGCCGATGCTGCTTTCTTTGTGAATGAGGACCTTAAAACCCCGCTGCAGGACCTGCTGCCGCGCCTGGATACGCTGGCTTTCCAGCACAAACTGGGTTCCATGCTGGCCAAAGCGCAGCGGGTGGAAAAACTGGTAGCCTCCCTTCTGCCTGCAAGCGGAATGTCCGAACAGGAAGGACAGACAGCCCTGCAGGCTGCCCGGCTATGCAAGGCTGACCTGGTGTCGCACATGGTGGTGGAAATGACTTCGCTGCAGGGCATCATGGGCAGGTACTATGCCAGGCACTCCGGTTACCCGGAAGCCGTGGCAGATGCCATTTTCGAACATTACCTGCCGCGTTTTGCCGGCGACAGCCAGCCGCTTACCCGCCCAGGGCTTTTCGTTGGGCTGGCAGACCGCCTGGACAGCCTGGCCGGCCTTTTCGCAGCCGGGCTTGCCCCCAGCGGCACTAAGGATCCCTTTGCGCTGCGCCGCAGCGCCCTGGGACTGGTGCAGAACCTGATCAGCTGGGATTTGGATTTTGACCTGGCTTCCAGCCTGCAGATGGCTGCGGCCAACCTGCCAATCCCTGCCGGAGAAAAGGTCCTGGCGGAATGCCTGGACTTCATCGCCGGGCGCATGCGCAGCATGTTCATCGACCAGGGCTCACGCTATGATGTGGTGGATGCGGTTCTGGCTGCCCAGTTCAAGAATCCCGCCGCTGCAGCCCGCGCGGTTGCCCAGTTGGGCAGGCAGGTGAACATGCCGGAATGGACAACCATCCTGCCGGCATATTCGCGCTGTGTGCGTATCACCCGCGACCAGAAAGAACAATACACGATTGCACCGCAGAAATTCAACGACGCTGCCGAGAAGGACCTGTATGCTGCTTTACAGCAGGCACAGGCAAATAAGCAGGGAACCAGCAGCGTGGAGGATTTTCTTGCTGCATTCATCCCGCTGATTCCTGCCATCAACCGCTTCTTTGACAGCGTGCTGGTTATGTCGGAAGATCCCCAGGAACGCACTAACCGGCTGGGTTTGCTGCAGCAGATTGCCAGCCTTGCAGAGGGCGTGGCGGATCTTTCTAAGCTGGAAGGGTTCTAGCCCAGCCAGCCCTGGTTTTCCGGGGGGACTGGTTCAATATAGGAAAGATGTAACCTAAACAGGGTCCTTTTTGCATGCCGGGGCAAGCCCTGTTCAAGATAAAATTAATCAGATGAGACATCCCCCCAGCAGGTTGGATTTTCATTTACGGGGGTTGCTGTAAATTGAGGAGAGACCATGCCAGAAGATGATCCCAGGATTACCGAATTAAGAGCCATGCGCAAGAAGGCGCGCCAGGCAGGCGGCGAGGACCGCATTGCCAAACAGCATGCCAAGGGCAAGCTGACCGCGAGGGAAAGGCTGGACTTGCTGCTGGATCCAGGAACTTTTACCGAGTTGA